>ENA-OWOC01000008-OWOC01000008.1-gut-metagenome-genome-assembly--contig:-NODE-8-length-225422-cov-14.410659_pt1 | contig 225422 bp, 212 predicted proteins | sample MGYA00248245_ERZ651791 | MGnify/ENA primary metagenome ERZ651791 (study PRJEB26908, sample SAMEA4031703) | gut metagenome | biome: gut; feature: normal infant; material: stool | place: China | collected...
CGGTATGCAAAACAGTACACAACTTCTGGAAAAAAAACGGAAATATAGTTGACAAAATGTGCAATGGTATGTATAATGCAAGAGATGCGTATTAGGAGGTTAATATGCTAATTAACTTATCTGAGCTGTTTCCCGTTGAGGGAAAGTCCAAAACATATACGCCTGAGCTTGAGATGACCCAGTTTAGGTTGGCCGACACTGTATACGACATTGCAGAAAAGGAACCGTTGTCATTGGTGATAACAAATCGGGGAAATAAGAAGCTGGCTTTAGCGGGAACCATTGATTTGGTTTTGATTATGCCATGTGCCAGATGCCTTGACCCGGTGAGAGTTCCTTTCCATCTGGAAATTGAACAGGAACTGGACATGAACCAGAGTGATGAAGAACGAGTGGAAGACCTGGACGAGCAGCCCTACGTAAATGGTTATAAACTGGATATCGACCAGCTGGTTGGTAATGAGTTAACCTTGAACCTGCCTATGGCGGTTCTCTGCAGCGATGACTGTAAGGGAATCTGTGATAGATGTGGCACAAATCTCAACCATGAGACTTGTGACTGCGATAATAGGCCACTTGACCCAAGGATGTCAGTTATCCAGGATATTTTTAAACAGTCGAAGGAGGTGTAAACCATGTCTATCTGTCCAAAGAATAAATCTTCTAAAGCTAGAAGAGACAGCCGTAGAGCAAACTGGAAGATGAGCGCTCCAAATCTGGTAAAGTGCAGCAAGTGCGGTGCCCTGATGATGCCTCATAGAGTTTGCAAGGCTTGCGGTTCTTATAACAAGAGAGAAATCGTCAGTGTTGAAGATTAATTTTCAACAAGTCAAACATTAGTGAAAAGTTAGTAAATACGCGGTCTTTTGAGAATACTCAAAAGACCGCATATTTTTTGCACTCATGGTACAATGAGCAGGCGCATGGAGGTTAAAGGCAAAACAGTGAGAATGAGTGTCATATCATACAAGAAAATTTTTCGTAGATATGATATAATATTTTCGTTGCGGAAAAAAAGCAGCGCTTGACAAAACTAATCCGATTAGTTACTATGTATTTAACAGATGATGAAAGGAAAGGTTATGGCGCGGGCAGGACTTGATAAAAATGTTGTAGTGGAGAAGGCTGCACAGTTAGCAAACAAAATGGGAATTGACCAAATTCAGTTGAAAACGCTGGCGGAAAGTCTGAATATACAGCCGCCGTCCCTTTACAACCATATCAGGGGGTTAGATGATTTACGTCATGAACTGATGATTTATGGCTGGAAGCAGGTGGAAGAACGTATGCTGGAAGCGGCAGCAGGTGCTGACGGGTATGCTGCGTGGGAAGCGGTCTGCCGGGCATTCTATCAGTATGCGACCGAAAATCCGGGTGTGTTCAGCGCGATGCTCTGGTACAATAAATACCAGGATAAAGAGACGCAGGGCGTTACGGAAAAGCTGTTTTCCATTTGCTTTGCAATCACATCATCCCTGAACATTTCTGAGGAAAACTGCAATCATCTAATCCGTACCTTTCGGGCATTTTTGGAAGGCTTTTCTCTGCTGGTCAACAACAATGCCTTTGGCCATTCTCTGTCAGTGGAGGAGAGCTTTGACTTGTCCCTGAAGGTGATGATTGGCGGCATGAAGGAACTGGAGGGAAAATAAGTGATGCAGACATTATAAAGAGATGGTTCTGACCAAAGACTTTATTATCGGTCTGTTGGAGGACAGTATCCAGCTTGCACCCGTTTCTGTGTCAGGAGCGGAGATTGCGCAGCTGGCATTTTTCCCCAGGTCCGGTGATAAAACGCTATCAAAAGTATGATATAGGGATTATTCAATTATATACATAAAAGGAGAACAAATCATGGCAGATGCATTAGAATTACATGAAGGTGAAGTAGTTGAAAAGGAGTTTAAATCTGATTACTGGGAGAAAACACTTTGTTTTTATAGCCAGAAACGTGGTAAATACTGGCTTACAAATCAAAGAATCGTATTCAGGGGCGGTTTTGCCACCATATTGGAAATCCCCTATGCTGATATTGAATCGGTACAGTTATGTAATGTGGGCGGGCTTGTTCAGATCATTCCCACCGGAATCAAGGTGACTCTTAAGTCTGGAAAGAGCTATAAGCTGTCTGTGACAAAGCGTAAGGAAATTCTTGCATTCATTCAGGAGAAAATATAATAGTACTATAATTGATAGGGAGTGTTGCAGTTGATAAAGCAATACTCCTTTTTCTTTAAGGGCTTTAACGGATGGAAATACGTCTGCTGTTTAAAGTGCCTCCATGATATTATTGTACGTGAAATGTAAAGTAAAATTAAAAGAAGAGGCCCTTCGGATGTGATAAAATGATATTATCACATCATGCTTTCATATCGTGTTTTCATATCATGTTTGGGAGGAAAAAATGAAAAATATACGGGCTGTTATTATAGTATTGGCATTGCTGTCAACAGGCGGCTGCTCAGCCAATGCGGCGCAGACATCGGATGGGCCATCGGAAGAATCAGGATCCGGGCTGGGACAAAGCAGGTGGACATGGGAAATGATACATTTGCCCAGTTTTATCCTGCTGTTGGCAGTGATGCGGGCCGAGCTGCCGGCGAAAATTATGATACCAGAAGTATAGATGAAATGAAGGACTTATTTGAAACAGAGCGGATAGAAGAAATCAAAAAGTAGATGGCATGAAAAACGTATTGCAGGTGAAAGTACGCCTTACTGGTAAAGGCCGGCTCAGGCGGATAAGGAGGCTTTTCAGATGAAAGAAATTATTGACTTTATGGAAGAGAATGTGGATGGAAGAACGCTGTTTACAAAGGAGCTGGTTTACGAATTGGAAAATGGCGCATTGCAGGGCGTATACTCTGACCAGATATCCTTTTCTAATCTGAAATACTCCCAAAGCGGATTTCAGATAGATATGTTTATTGTATCCAACGAGAAAATATGGCTGATTGGTAAGGAAGGACAGCGGGATAAACTAAGAAAGGATTTCAGCTCGGTATCCATGTTTCGCTTTGAACTGGCCATGCGGAAAAGTACGAACGCCGTAACAGGTTGTTTTCGTTTTATTTCCGCTTCCGGGAAAAATGTGCCGGCAGAAGCTGTCGTAAGTGGAATTTATGATGTGCGTGTTGAAAACAGTGTGCTGAAATTATCGGAATCCCAGGTCTTGTACCGGGATCAGCCGATACAGGACGGGCGTTATAAGCCGGTTGCTTTTCAAGCGGAACATCGTTTTTACTGCGAGGACGGAAAACTGCATTATGAATACGATGGACGGTGTTTTGACGTGGACGCCAAAACGATGCAGCGCCGCCATAGCTCCGATACCTTCCCTCCATTTATTTCAATTGAGAAGTAAGCAGTTCAAGAAAAAATATCGCCTTATCGGCAAAGGACGGCCTTGGAGGATTCCGCCCCCACACCCCACATCCAAAAAAACAAGCGGCCAAGCCAAATGAAAGGAGAAGATCATGATTAAAAAAATAATGTTGGTATTAAGTGCAGTGTTTATAATTTCCACATTTGCCGGAGCCGGTTATATTTTCTTACATAGAGGCAGGGTTAATCTGTCTTCTGCCGGAGCAGAAGCCCAAAAAGAAAGCGGAGAAGCGGACCGTCCTTCACAGGCACTGTCTTTAACAGAGAAAAGTACAGAAGACAGTACAGCGGATAGTGCAGCAAACAGTGCAGCGGACAGTGCAATGAACGAAGCAGAGAACCGTGCAGAGGACGGAGCAAAAAACAACACAGAGAACGGAGCAGGTGAGGATGGAGAGGGAGATTACGATACAGTGCTTCTGGACGGAGCCAGAAGGCTGTGCAGAACCTACTTTAAATCAGGAGATTTTTCCTATCAGATCGTAATTACGCCCGGAGGGCGCAGGAACAGAAACCAACTGAATGTAGATGTAGTAAAGAAAGATGGGATAGGCTACACCGTTCTTAACCGGCTTTCCATGTACTATGATCCGGAGTATCCGTTCCGGATGCAGAGCAGTATGGATCAGGCCGCCTATCAGGCGGATGGAACTATCAAGGAATACCAGATTGCTCCATCTGAGAATGGCTTTATAGGGCTTTACGGACAGCTGGAGGCGCAGGGAAGCTATTTTCCTCTGGATGATTTATTTATGCCGGAATTTTTCTCCAGACCTCTCAACGAGACAGATCTTATTGGCATGACTGTGGCTGATATGAAAATCCTGAGAAACCAGTATTACGCTGTCCATGGAAGGATATTTGAAAAGCAGGAGCTGAAAGATTATTTTCAGGAAAAAACATGGTATCTGGGAGATAAAACAGCGGATGAATTTGACGAGACCGTGTTTGGCGGTCTGGAAAAAAGAAATATTGCATTTTTAAAGAAAGCAGAAGCTGAATTTGACGAAGAAAAGAGCAAAGAGGTGAAAAAAATTTATGACGGGCTTTTAACGGCTCCCTATGCCTCTCTTCTTACTGCCCATACGGAAATGGGTGTAAGCCTGTATTCTGATATTCAGCACAGGGCAGATAAAGGGATATATTATGAAGCAGAAGGCACGATTTACACACCGGTCATTCTTTCACCCAAGCAGTATGAAGCGGTCATGAAAGAGGGAAAAGAAGAAAGGATTTGTGTGAATGAGCTGACGAAAGAGACGGCTGCTGTAAGAAGGACAGACAATTCCGATTATGGCGACTGCATGCTTTTTTATGATTCTGGTACAGAATCAGGAAAAACATCGGGAGAGGATACGCCCCATTACTATTTTCTGTCCTACGAGCCCTATTCAGGAAATTATACTTTGTGGGCAAATAGCGCCGATACGCTGTTTAAAAATATTTATAAAGGTACGGTCTATGTGCTCAAGGGAGCGGAACATGAGTGGTATCAATATTTTAGTATCCCGGATAAAGAGTATTTGGAAAGCGGCGAAAGAGTGATGCGGTTCGATGATATAACCAATCAAGGAGCAGCTGGTTACGGCGGAGGCCAGCCGGTGTTCGATGAAAAGGGATATTTAAAGGCGATTTATTATTATGGAGACTGATTCTGCCCTTGAAAAGGGAATCGGAATGGGAAAACCAGCCATAAGGGTGTGAGTGTATGGATGAGAGACTGTCAATGACGAAGTCCGGATAACCGGAAGAGTAGACAATCTCCTATTAAAAAAAGAATGAAACTCCGCAAAAAATATCATGAATGGGGAAATCCCATTTGATATGATGCAGTCTGGAAGGTGTCAGGATTCCGGCATGATAAGACAGAAGAGAAATGGGCGAAACAATGAGGCCAGGGCAGATCGTTTTAAACCCTGGCGTATAATCATATGAATACCTGATAAGGTATACGATAGCGTTAATGGAAAGAGGTAAAAAATGGCAGATATTCTTGTGCATGGGCTGACCCAGAACAATCTGAAGCACGTCACATTCCGTATTCCAAAGGAAAAAATTACGGTGTTTACCGGCGTGTCCGGTTCCGGCAAGTCCAGTATTGTTTTTGATACTATCGCCGCTGAGTCACAGCGGCAGATGAACGCCGCCTACCCGGCCTTCGTGCGCTCCAGACTGCCGAAATATCCGAAGCCGGCAGCAGAGCGCATAGACAACCTGACGGCCTCAGTGGTGGTGGACCAGTCTCCCCTGGGCGGAAACGCCCGCTCCACGGTGGGAACTATAAGCGGCCTGTATGCCAGCCTCCGTCTGCTGTTTTCACGCATCGGGAAGCCCTATGCGGGTACGGCTTCTTACTTCTCCTTCAATGATCCCAACGGAATGTGCAGGACCTGTTCCGGCCTGGGAAAGATTACAAAGGTCGATGTGAAAGCGGTTCTGGATATGGATAAATCATGGAATGAGGGCTGCGTCAAGGACTCCCTTTACCGCCCCGGCTCCTGGTACTGGAAACAGTACGCCCAGTCCGGTCTCTTCGACTTAGACAAGCCAATCAGAGCGTATTCCGCTGAGGAATACAACCTGCTCTTATATGGCTCCCGCGACGGCAAAGGCGAACCGGAAAACCCAAAGGTGACCGGGCTGTACCACAAGTACACAAAGACGCTTCTCAACCGGGACATCAGTAATAAGAGCAGGCACACCCGGGAGAAATCCCAATCACTGGTTGCTGAGATGGAGTGTACCGGCTGCCATGGGAAGCGGCTGAACGGGGCAGCGTTGGGCTGCAGAATAAAGGGTTACAATATCGCTGATCTATGCGGTATGGAGCTGACCGGACTTCGGGAAGTTCTGGCTGAGATTACCGACCAAAGGGTGGACGTCCTGGTGCAGACCATCATTGAAGGTCTGGACAGGCTGATTGAAACAGGCCTTCCCTACCTTCACTTGAACCGTGAAACTCCCTCCCTTTCCGGCGGCGAGGCCCAGCGCCTGAAGCTGGTCCGGTACATGGGCAGCAGCCTGACCGGCCTGACCTATATCTTTGACGAACCAAGTGCCGGAATGCATCCCAGGGACGTTTACCGGATGAACAATTTGCTGCGGCAGCTCCGGGACAAAGGCAACACGGTTCTGGTGGTGGAGCATGACAAGGATGTGATTTCCATTGCTGACCATGTGATTGACGTGGGACCGGGGGCCGGACAAAACGGAGGAGAAATTGTATTTGCAGGCAGCTATCCGGAGCTGCTTCTGGCCGATACCCTGACAGGAAAGGCAATGAGACGGGTACTGCCCATCAAGGAGACGCCGCGGCAGGCTGCGGGAAGCCTGCCTGTCAGGGGGGCCTGCCTCCACAATCTTAAGCATGTGGATGTGGACATCCCGTTGGGGATTATGACCGTGGTGACCGGCGTGGCCGGTTCGGGCAAGAGTACCCTGATCTCCCGGGTATTTGCAAAGCTCTATGAGAGCAATATCGTAATGGTGGACCAGGGACCCATCACAGCCACCAACCGTTCCACACCGGCCTCTTACCTGGGCTTTTTCGATGAAATACGAAGGCTTTTAGCAGGAGAGAGCGGCAGACCGGACAGTCTGTTCAGCTTTAACTCCGCCGGGGCCTGCCCGGTATGCGGCGGTAAGGGCGTCATTGTCACCGAACTGGCCTTCATGGATCCTATAGTGACTGAATGCGAGGCCTGCGGCGGTGTGCGGTATAATGAGGAAGCGCTTGCCTGCACCTACAAGGGAAAGAATATTGTGGAGCTGCTGGGCCTGACTGCGTCCCAGGCCCTTCAGGTGTTTGAGGACGCCAAGATCCGCAGGCGCCTTAAGGTGATGGAACAGGTGGGATTAAGCTATCTGACCCTTGGCCAGCCCCTCAGCACCCTGTCCGGAGGGGAGCGCCAGCGAATCAAGCTGGCGAAGAACCTGGGCAGAAAGGGGAGTATTATTGTGATGGATGAGCCCACCACCGGACTGCATATGTCCGACATTGAAAACCTGCTCAGGCTGTTTGATTTGATCGTGTCCCGCGGCAATACGCTGGTGGTGATTGAGCACAACCTGGATGTGATGAAGCAGGCGGACTGGATCATTGATATTGGGCCGGACGGTGGGAAGAACGGCGGCCAGGTGGTATTTACCGGCACACCTGTGGAAATGCTGCGCTGCGCCAGGACATTGACAGCGGACAGCCTGAGGGCATCCCTGGGCTAAGGCGCAAGTTACTTTATAGAAAAACGGCATGCGGCAAAATTGCTGCTGTTTTTAGGAGAAGGGATGGGAATGGAGAAAAAAATACTGCTGGTTGACGATGAAAAAGATATTGTTGACATGATGGAAGAAGTGTTGAATAAAGAGGGATTTTCCCATATACAGAAGACATTTACCGGAGCAGATGCGTTGAAGCTGTGCCGTGACTTCCAACCGGATATCGTTATTTTGGATATCATGCTTCCGGATATGGACGGACTGGAGGTATGCCGGCAGATTCGGGAGTTTTCCTATTGCTCGGTTTTGTTCCTGTCCTCAAAGAATGATGATGTTGATAAAATCCTTGGACTTTCCTTGGGCGGCGATGATTACGTTACCAAGCCGTTCAGTCCCAGGGAGGTGGTATTCCGCATAAAGGCCCAGCTTCGCCGCCAGCAGTATCAATCGGCCTCAACATCAAAACCGGAAGCGCGGTTGTGCGCCGGCCCGCTTTTGATGGATCGGGAAAGCTGCCGGGTCTATAAAGAGGGACAGGAAATCCAGCTGACCGGCCGTGAATACCTGCTGCTTGCCTATTTTATGGAAAATGCGGATAAGATCATCAGCAAGGAGCGGCTCTATGAACAGGTTTGGGGAGAATACAGCAGTATCTGTGATAATACCATCATGGTGCATATACGGCATCTGCGGGAAAAGATAGAGAAGAATCCTTCCAACCCGCAGCAGCTTATTACTGTGAAGGGCTTGGGCTATAAGCTCAAAAAGAGGTGCGAATAAATGAAACGATCCGGCTGCCGTACGATTTTTCATATCTGTCTGATTTTTGTTCTGTCGCTGCTTGGCGCTCTTTTGATGGCAGTCTGCCTTTTCTTTTTGACAATCACCATCCGAAAGCCGGACGGCAAGACTGCGAGAAGCGATTGGCCCATACGGTTTACTGAGGAATTCAAGGATCAAATTATTTTTGCCGGAGCAGGCTGGTACTGCATATACCAATGCGGAATTGCTGGAGCTTTATCAAAGGGGACAAATGGAAAACAGCGCAACAACCCCCTTTATGGGCGCGGTTTCCCATGCCGGGAAGGAGTGCGTTTATATTCTGTACTTCCCTGTGAGTATCTCTAAAGTCACCATGTATCTAAGCGGAGAGCGGTTTGCAGGCGGCAGGGCCATACTTTTGCCGATTCTGCGGGCGCTTCTTTTGCTGGTTTTGTTTTTAGGCGTTCTCTATGGACTTTTTATGACAAAGGCAATGAAGAGGCTGACGGCCGCCGTTAAGGAGATTTCAGACCGCAGCTATCTTCCGGTTCAGGAGCCGGGCCTGTTCCGTGATCTGTATGGCAGCCTGAACATGCTGGACGCGGAAATCAGAGCCGGCGACCGGCTGCGGGCACAGACGGACAAAATGCGTGAGGAATGGATAGCCAATATCACCCATGACTTAAAAACGCCTCTATCACCCATTAGGGGGGTATGCGGAGCTGCTTGGAGAGGACGGCGGCAAAACCGAAGAACAATGCCGGCGTTATGCCGGAATCATGCTGAAAAATGCAGCTTATATGGAGGCGCTGATTGACGACCTGAAGCTGACCTACCAGTTAGAAAACGGGATGCTTTGCGCTAACCGGAAGGAGCAGAACCTTATCCGGTTTCTGAGGGAGTTGGTGATTGATATTCTCAACACCCCGGAATATGAAAACCGCGCCATTGATTTTGAGAGTACAGCAAACGCCGTTTCCTTTTCCTTTGACCAAAGGCTTTTTACAAGAGCCTTCCGAAATTTAATCATCAATGCCTTTGTACATGGAAAAGACGATACGAAAGTCTTTCTGTGCCTGCGGGCCTCTGATACCATGCTGAAAATTGAGGTGGCTGATAACGGAAGGGGCATGAGTCCGGAACTAGCGGAGCATATGTTTGACCGATATTACCGGGGAACCGGCACAGAACAGAAGACGGAGGGAAGCGGCCTGGGTCTGGCAATCGCCAAAGGCATTATTGAGCTGCACGGCGGCAAAATTACAGCTGTCAGCGTTCCTGCGGCTGGAACCACTTTTTTCATTGAGTTTTTAAGAAGTTAAGGTTAATTAAGGTTACATGAATATTAGATTAAGGTTGGCAGATTATCATTATATTTAGTGATAGCTGCCGGCCTTTTCTAATATAGGGGGAAATCATGTTAAAATATATTTTTATGAATGTCAAAGAGAGAAAAATGCGGACCGCCGTGATGCTGCTGTCCATTTTACTATCCACAACCCTGTTGTTTGTGTCGTTTTCCATTGGCGCGTCCTATGAAAGTGCTCAGCGGAAAATGGCAAGGGGAATGGCCGGAAGCGCGGCAATCTCTGTAACCGCGGTTTCCGGAGATATTAACCCCCATGTCTTGCCGGAGCTGTCCTCCATCCGGGCCAGCGCCGGTATAGTGGAAGCCACGGCCCTTTACCAAGAAGAAGGCTACTATGAAACCATTGACCTGATTGCGGCCGATCTGACAGAGCTTGCTGAAATCAACCCGCCCCGCCTGGTAAGCGGAGGTGAGATCACAGGCTTTACCGGGAACCAGGTCATTCTGCCGGACCGTTTCACCTCAAAATACGGGATTGAAAAGGGCGATACCATTACGCTGAAAATCAGCGGAAAACCAGTCTCTTTCCAGGTTGCTGAAATCGCCGCTTATGACACGGTTTTTCTCAGGCACACAAGAGGGGCCACCGCTCTTGTACCTCGTTCAACACTGTCTGAATTATCAGGCCGGACAGACGGCTGCACAGAAATTTTGGTAGAGCCTGCCCAGGGTATTTCCGCTGCCCGGCTGAAGGAAGAACTGGCTTCGAGTCTGCCTTTGTGGGAATACCAGGTTGACGAGGTGGTGAGCGAATCACAGATCGCCGCGGACGCAAGACAAAAAACCATGCCGTTTTTCTTAATCAGTTTCTTCTCCCTGACCATGAGTGTTTTTATCATTTACAGCAGCTACAAGGTCATCACTCTGGACCGTCTGCCGGTGATCGGTACATTCCGCAGCATTGGCGCGACACAAAAAGCCGTTGTACACATTCTTTTGTCGGAAAGCGCCCTTTATGGCGTGGCGGGCGGCCTGATGGGGATTCCTGCTGGCGCATTGGCCTTAAAAGCAATCCTGGGCGGGATGGGAACATCCCTATCTCAGGGAATCCAAATCCCTGTTGTGATTTCTCCATTCAGTATCCTTTTCCCCTTTGCTGCTGCGGTCGTTGTTTCACTGCTATCCGCATGGCTTCCGGTGCGCCGGGCAAGCCGGCTGCCGATCAAGGACGTGGTAATGGGACGGGTGGAGGAGAGGCATATTCCCAGGCAATGGACTGCCGCAGCAGGAGCCGCTCTTTTTACAGCGTCAATCCTTTTTCCCAGGCTGACATCGGGAACAGGGCTGTATCTGGCAGGGGGATTGTCCCTTCTGGGGATGATTGCCGCTGCAATACTGCTGGTTCCGCTGCTGACCAACCTGCTCTCCCGGTGGCTGGAAGTGATCTGCGGAGCAATTCTGGGAAACGAGGGCAGGCTTTCCGCCCGTAATATGCGGGATAATAAAAATACCGCGCAGAATATCACACTGCTGTTTATCAGCATCTCTGCCATGATTGTCATTACTGTTGTGGGCAGCTTTGTGACTGCCTATGTGGGAGATGTGTTTAAGGACGCAGAGCTTCAGGGGTTTGCGGACGGAACCATGGATTCGGAATTTGTAACGAAAGTGGGAGAGATGGAGGGCATAGAAAAGGTACTTCCTCTCTATGTTTACAAAAATCAAATGCAGGCGGACGGCGCTATCCTCAGCCGCCTGGAGGCGACCGGCAATCTGGAGTGGTACAATTCCATGATGGCGCTTCACTATACGGATAAAGAGATGGAGGAACAGGCGCTTCTGGCCTTTGCCGGGAAACGGGCTATTTTGTTCAGTGAGAGCGGCTTAGATCGCATTGGCTGTTCTGTGGGAGATACCATCACCCTGACCTGCCCGGCCGGACAATATAGTTACCGGATCGCGGGCAGCTTCAAGTAAAGGGCCACGGATGTGGAGGCGGTAATTTCTTCCGCTGACGCGGTTTCTGATTTCGGCCCATCTGCCTATGGCTTCCTGGCCTATACCGCCGCTGACCCGGACGCCATTATGGTACAGATTCGCGATCTGTTTGGTGAAACCCCAAATTGGAGCCGGACCGTGGAGGAATTCAATACGGACGCGCTGTCTACCGTGAACACTTTTTTACAGCCCATGCACAGCATGACCTATTTCATCCTGCTGCTGGCAGCCGTGGGGATTATCAATAACCTGCTCATCAATTACATGCAAAAACGGCGAAGCATCGCCATGTATAAGTCTGTGGGACTTTCCAACAGGCAGAACGTGAAAATAACCTTGATAGAAGGATTCTACGTGGGCCTGATTGGCGCGGCCCTTGCCGTTTTTGTTTCTTATATGGAAATACAGACAATATTCCTTGTAGCCGGGCCCAAAATCGCAATGACGCCGAAACTGAGCGCAGGGACATTTCTCGCAGGAGGAGGAATGGGAATCCTTGTAACTTTAATCGGCTCTGCTGTTCCGATTTATAAAAGCCGCGGCATGAGGATAGTGGAAGAAATCAAATTTGAATCGTAAGGAGAGAAAGGAGAGCTTATCAATGAAACAGCCGGTTGGCAGGATTGCCGTCGAGGGAAAGCATATTGTCAGGGATTTTCGCCTTGGCACCGCAACCACAAGGGTACTAAGGGATATTTCATTACAGGTTATGAAAGGAGAATTTGTATCAATCATGGGGCCGTCCGGCTCCGGGAAAAGCACGCTGCTATACATTCTCGGCGGACTGGACAATCCAACCAGCGGCTGCGTCCTTCTGGACGGAACAGATATTTCCCGTTTGGGAGACGAGCAAATGAGCCGTATCAGGCGGCAGAAAATCGGCTTTGTTTTTCAATTTTACAATCTGATTCCCAACCTGAGCGCAGAGGAAAACATTATGCTTCCCCTGCTTCTGGATGGGAAAAAGATGGGCAGCTGCCAAAAACAGCTGGACCAGATTTTAGAGGTGGTGGGGCTGTCCGGCCACCGGAAGCATACGCCCCGCCAACTATCCGGGGGCCAGCAGCAGCGTGTGGCAATTGCCCGCGCCCTGATTGGAAAGCCTGAAATTTTATTTGCAGACGAGCCTACAGGAAACTTAGACAGCAAAACCGGGGCTGAGATTATGAAGCTTCTGCGGGAAATCAACCAAGGCACCGGACAGACGATTATCATGGTAACGCATTCCATGGAAGCGGCCGGCAGCAGCACACGCATGCTGACCGTGCAGGACGGCCTGATTCTTTAGGCGTGTTATGAATTTATCTCAGTTCATTCAGTTTTCCCGCCTGTATTGCATGTAGGTTTTGGGCAATCCGCTCCTCCGGCCAGTCCCACCACTTCAGTTCTGACAGGGCGGCTATGGTTTCCTCCGGATACCGCTTTTTAATCGGTTTTGCGGGAATGCCGCCGGCAACCGTATATGGAGGAACATCCTTTGTCACCACGGCCCGGGCCCCGATTATGGCTCCGTCTCCAATCGTAACCCCTGCCATAATGACTGCCTCATATCCAATCCACACATCATTTCCGATGACAATATCTCCTTTGTTGTCCCAGGAAGCGGCCACATTCCTTTTTTCCAGTCCCCATTCCTCAAAGAAAAGGGGGAAGGGGTAGGTGGAGAGAGAAGAGAGGGTGTGGTTTGCGCTGTTGAAGAGAAACTTTGCGCCGCAGGCAATGGAACAAAATTTTCCTATGATCAGGCGGTCACGGTTTATGGGATAATGGTATAAAACATTATTTCTCTCAAATCCAACCGGCTCATTGACAAAATCGTTGTACATTGTATAATCCCCCACGGTAATGGACGGATCTGTAATCACGTTTTTTAAATAAACAGTCTGTTTATCCCCGGTTCTGGGATATAATTTTTTTGTATCTGTCATTTTTTTAAATCTCCTTTGAATTTAATCTGTAATAGTATTCTGATAATTCCCGGGAGTCATCCATGACTCTGCCGGTATTCAAGCACGGTGCAGGTGAAGGATTCTTTTATTCTCCCATCCTTTACTCTTAAAATAGATCAATCCGGCGGCAGCAGGAAGAAGCGGAGAGAGGGCCTGACCGATATATATGCCCGGATAGCCAAGTCCGAGGGGAAACGCCAGCAGCCAGCTTACCGGAAGCCTGACAATCACCGCGTCCAGCAGCGCGTTGAACAGGGCAATAGTTGCAGCTCCTGTGCCGATGGCAAAGGAATCAAAGGTATACATGGCCGCGTATACCAGGCTGTTCACACCGCAGCATATTCTTAAATACACAATACCCTCCGCAAGTACTTCCGGGCTTGCCGGGGTGAACAGGAGAATGAGCTGCTTTCCAAAAATCTGCACCAGCAAAACCATGACAAGCGTTATAAACAGGTTCAGGCAAAGCCCTGTACTGGTTGTTTTCCGTACACGAATTGTATCACCCGCACCAATATTCTGGCCTGTCATGGCTGTCACCGCCTGACCGATTGCCCAGCAGGGCATACCGGCAAAGGTATTGATTTTCAGTCCCACGCCGGATGCGGCGGCCACAGATACGCCAAATTGATTGAGCATTCCCGTAATCAGGAGATAGGAAAGATTGACGACAACCATTTGTGCTGCCGTGGGAAGCCCAATTTTCAGGATAGCCGCCAGTTTGTCGGTTTTTACAGCAAAATGGGACAGCTGAAAGTCAAAAACAAAGTCTGTCCTCTTTAAATGAAACACGGAGATGACAAAGGAAATCCCCTGCGAAAAAATGGTTGCACAGGCAGCGCCTTCAGTGCCCATACCAAAGGGACCTACCAGAAGAAGATCCAAAACAATATTGATCACTGTTGCAACCGCCACAAAATAAAGCGGGCTTTTGGAATCTCCCAACCCCTTCAGGATGGAGCAGACTGCGTTATAGCCAAATACAAATACGGTTCCATAACAGATGATTTTCATATATCCGCAGGCGTCCTCCATGGCAGGCGCAGGTACATGCAGCATACCAAAAAGCGGCCTGTAGGCGGCCAGACCGGCTGCGGTGACAAGGACTGCGGCTATGAAAGCGGCTGTGAATAAGGTTCCGATTGTCTCAAGCTGTCCGTGTTCGTCGTTTGCTCCTTTATACTGGGCCGCCAATACCGTACCGCCCATTGTAATGCCGATACACACAGAGTTGATAATGAAACTAATCATAGAGGCGTTGCTGATTGCAGCAAGCCCGGTTTCTCCCACGATTCTTCCAACGACCAGCATATCCGCAAGGCTGTAAAATGACTGGAGCAGATTTGCGGCCAGCAGCGGGAGAGCAAAGGCAATTAACTTTTTGGGGATGTTTCCTGTTGTTAAATTTTGTTTATCATTCATTCTTTATCGTTCCTTTCCAGGCATAAAAAACAGAGGGCGTACAAAAGCCTGCACGCCCTCTGCTCTCAAAGAGATAGAATCATCGCCATCAATCAAAAGGCGGCAGACAAAGCACTGTCCGCCGCCGCAAAAAATAAACCGCTGTTTATTGGAAAATACGAAAACAAAACCCAAAAACTAATAATTTGGAATCTGATAGCTGCCGGCTATTGTTTTCGTATTTTCAGGCTCCGCACAATGTTTTAAAATATCAAATTGTCCGGAGCTAAAATCAATGCAGAACTTACCGAATAACATTGCACTCACCCTTTCCTTTTCGTATTATAAGTCATTATAGCCACTCATGGGTATGATGTCAAGCGTTATACACGTTCCGGGGGCGGTTCCACTGGCTGTCCGTATACGTTTGCTGTCTTATACCTGCCCTGTCTTATACCTGCCCTGTCTTATACCTGCCCTGTCTTATACCTGCCGTTTCTTGACAAAGCTATCTCCATTCGTTAATATGTGGTTATTATATCAGAGACTGGAGCACGGTGTTTTAATGGCCATGCTTTGGTAGAGAAGTTTTTTTCTGGTTGTCCGCGCTTCTTTGTTCTACACACAAAAAACACACAGAGAATATAATAAGCATAAAATGCCGCAGTATACTGTTTTTGCAGACAAAACAACCAGCAGGTTATGATGAAAAGGAGAAACAAATGAAAACATTAAAAAAAAGCAGTATGGCAATTATCACCACACTTGTATTAGGACTTCTTCCGGCCCTGCCGGCAGCGGCCCAGACAGCGCCGGAGACGACAGCTGCCCGGAAGTACTCCGTTCAGGTATCCCAGGCAGAGAGCGGAGGGCAGGATTCACCGATGAAATTCACTGTAACGCAAAAAACGGGCACTGACAATGAAGAGGTAATTATCACATTGGTTAAAGATCCAAAGGCAAAAGCAGAACCGGAAAAAGGCCATGCGTATATCTCCACGTCAGAATACGATGTCACGACCGCTAAGAGTAAGGCAGTCAATGTCCGGTAGACATCTGATAATATCAGATGATACTTACGGAGGTGCAGGGTGTGAAAATTCTGGTTATAGAGGATGACAGGGATATTGAAGAACTTCTCCAGTTTTTTCTGGAGGACAACGGCTACCAGGTTGCCATAGCAAGAGACGGCCTGGAGGGAATTACCATGTTTCGGGAGGGAGGATTCAGCCTGATTCTTTTGGATATCATGCTTCCTAAGATTGACGGCTATGCAGTGTGTGAGCTGGTCAGGAAGGAATCGGATATCCCCATCATCATGGTCACTGCGTTAAGTGATGAGGAAGATCAGATGAAAGGGCTTGATCTTTTGGCAGACGACTATATTACAAAACCATTTTCCATGCCTGTGCTGCTGCGAAAAATAGGAGCTGTACTGAGAAGAAGCCAAAGGAACCAAAAGGGAGAGGCAAACCGAATGCTTTTGTATCAGCAGCTGCGGCTGGATCTGGATAACTACCAGGTATTTGTGGCCGGCGAGGAGACGTCTCTTACGAAACGGGAATTTGAGATACTGAAAATGCTTTTGGAGAACCAGGGAAAAGTGATGACCAGAGAGATTCTTCTGGAACAGCTTTGGCAGTATGAGTTCTATGGAAATGACCGGGTGGTTGATAATCACATCAAGAATCTCCGAAGAAAGCTGGGAGGAAGCTATATTGAGACTGTGAAGGGAGTGGGATACCGTATTGCTAAATTATCTGAAAAGCCATTTGACAGCTAAAATTTTCTTGATAACCGCCGCCGTGCTTTTAGTCACCGCCGCGGTCACATACGGTTTTATCGCACTGTACACCCCTGGACGGTATCTTATCGCTGTGGAGGAAAATATCTCCCGGGAGGCGGAGGACCTGGTGGGCGAGATAGAAAAGTCCAATAAAGACGACGCACAGAAACTGCTGGAACAGTTAGGGGGCAGGTATTCTGTAACAGTGACCCCCAAAAGTGCAGATGCCGCAAAGACCGTGGACGGCCAGGAGTACCAAGGAAACGTAAAGGAACCAGAGGCCATGTATGAGTTCCGTTATAAGGACTCGCCCGATACGTATACACTGTCAATTGGAGGAAGCAGTCACACCACCGGCCCGCTTACAGCTGCGCTGAATCAGGTACTGCTTCCTCTGACAGCGGTTGTTTTAATTCTTGCACTTATCATATCGGCATTTTATTCCAGATACATTACAAGGCCGGTGATTGGGATCAGCGAGGCGTCTAAGAAAATGGCGTCCCTGGATTTTGATATTTTCTGCGATGAAGCCAGGAATGACGAACTGGGGGTACTGTCTGGAAATTTAAATGAGCTTTCCCTCTGCCTGTCGGCCGCTCTGGAGGACTTAAACCATGCCAACGCGCTTCTGAAGGAAGACGTGGAACGGGAGAAGGAGCTGGAAGGCCAGCAGCTGGCATTTTTTTCTGCTGTCTCCCATGAGCTGAAAACCCCTGTTACCATATTGAAAGGTCAGCTGCAGGGTATGCTTTACGGTGTCGGGGGATACAAGGACAGGGATAAGTATTTGAAGCGGGCATTTGAGGTCACATGCGCCATGGAAAACCTTGTGATGGAGATACTGACGGTGTCCAGAATGAAATCCTCTGGTTTTTCTTTGCAGCCGGAAGCTATCCGGCTGACGGATTTTGCTGCAGGTATTCTGGACAGCCACGGGGAATTGCTGAACAAAAAGGGTATTGATGTGGTAATGGAAGCGGACGGCAGTGACCCGCTCATCATTCAGGCGGATAAACGGCTTTTTGCCAAGGTACTCAGCAATCTCATCAGCAATGCCTGCCATTACTCCCCGGCCGGGGAAGAGATCCGCATTCAGATCGCCAAAGCTGATGACGCTGTGGGATTTTCCATTGAAAATACAGGAGTCCATATTCCTGAGGAGGAGATTCCGGGATTGTTTGAACCATTTACAAGGGGGGAGCCGTCACGTAACAGGGAGACAGGCGGAAGCGGTCTGGGGCTTTTTATTGTGCGGATGGTGCTGGAGCTGCATCATTTTTCTTACCGGCTGGAAAATACAGACGACGGCGTCAGATTTAGTATTATATTTGCCGTGCCGTGAGATTTGCGTTATCTGCCGTTGCTTTAATCTGTCGTTACTTGACAAAACTATTCCGATTAGTTATTATACAATTAACTAATTGAAATAGTTTTTTCTAGTATGCAGTGCAGCCTGCGTCATTATCAGGGGATATCCCCAGTTACCGGCTGACGGGCCAGTTTGGCCGAGCATCATATAGACGCGGGATGACAGGAGACCAGCGGATTAATGCCACAAAAGGAGAAAAAAATGAGAGATGTGTTCAGCGAAATCAGTTTGACAACCGTGGAGAAATTTAAGTTTGCGCGGTATGTAATCATCAGCCCAAATCCGGAAGACGATGTCATGGGATATATGGAACGCTGGGCGAAAAACAGCGGGCTGTTACATTATCCGGGTTATACCCCCAGAATGATTGGCTGGGATTTCCCTTTTGTCTCTGAGGAGCAAAAAGAGCAGTATGGACTGCGGGGATATGTGGCGGCATATATCATTCCGGAGGAGTTTGAACCCGCCTGCGGCGGAGCAGAACTGGGCTATCAGGAGACAGATCATTATGCCAAAATAACGGTTACCGACCCGTTCTCAAATCCTTTCGAGAAGATAACCGGCGCCTATGGAAAAATATATGAATTTGCCAAGGAACGCCACATTATAGCAAGAAGCTATAAGGATCGGATCTGCATGGAGGAGGTCTTTATTAAAGATGGAGTAACATATATGGATGTCTACGTTCCCGTGGACAACGGATAAACTGTGCCGTATTGGACAAAGCCTCTGGTAAAAAGGGGGCTTTTTGTCTTTACAGGCCAAATAAAGATAATATTCCCTGCTGCCTGCAACTTTTGACCGCGGAAAAGAGTCTAACAATATGAGCGTGTCAAAAGAGAGGGTAAGAAAATGGTCTTCAGCAGTTTGGAATTTGTATTCCGGTTTCTTCCGGTGTTCCTGGTGATTTATTATATTGTTCCGGGAAGGTGGAAAAATCTTTGGCTTTTTATGGGGAGCCTGGGTTTTTATTTTTATGGAGTAAGAGACACTCCGTTTTATTTTGTGCTTCTGGTATTATCCATCCTGGTCAATTATCAGATTGGAATTCTGATTGGAAGGTGCAGAATCCGCAGATTCCGGAAAAGATGGCTGGTGTATGGAGTTATATACAATCTTTTCTGGCTGATACTGTTTAAATATGCCGGTTTTCTCATTCAGAATCTGAACCTGCTTTTAAATATGTTGAAAATACCTGTAAAATGGCCGGTCATTGCCCCGGTCCTGCCTGTGGGAATTAGTTTTTATACCTTCCAGGCCATCTCTTACCTGGCGGACGTATACCGGAAAACAGTTCCATGTGAACGCTCACTGGTGGGATTCGGCATGTATATCACCATGTTTCCTCAGCTGATTGCAGGTCCGATTGTGACTTATTCTTCTGTCAGACGGCAGATTGGCCGGCGTCGGATTACCTTTCAGGCCATAGAGGACGGTTTACGGGAGTTTACAATAGGGCTTGGATTCAAGGTATTATTGGCCAACCGGATAGGAGGTTTATGGAGCGATGTCCGGACAATCGGCTATGACAGTATATCCACGCCTCTGGCCTGGCTTGGCCTGGCTGCCTTCAGCCTTCAGATTTATTTTGACTTCTGCGGGTATTCCCTTATGGCAAAAGGACTGGGCTCCATGATGGGGTTTCAGTTTCCTGATAACTTTCATCATCCATACATGTCCCTGTCTATGACGGAATTTTGGAGAAGATGGCATATGACCCTGGGCAGTTGGTTCAGGGAATATGTGTACATTCCATTGGGAGGCAACAGGCGGGGCCCCCTTTTGGCCTTCCGGAATCTGCTGGCCGTGTGGTTTCTGACCGGATTCTGGCATGGGGCAAGCTGGAATTTTATAATCTGGGGCCTTATGCTATTTTTCATCCTATCCGTGGAACGTCTGGGTCTTATCCGTATACTGGAACGATGGAGGATGGCCGGCCATCTCTATATGGCATTCATGATACCGCTTACGTGGCTTGTCTTTGCAGTCACGGACATAAGACAAATTATTCTGTATTTCCAAAGGCTGTTCCCGGTCTTTGCCCGGCAGCAACGATTCTTTTATTTCAGCGGCGATTATGTGAAGTATGCAAGACTGTATGCAGTTTCCCTGGCAGCGGGGTTATTGTTCATGACAGACATTCCCATACGTATATATGCCCGGTTTAAGTATTCCATGATAACGGCGGCTGCGCTTCTGGGTATTTTCTGGCTGTGCGTATATTGTATGCGTATGGGAATGGATGATCCGTTTTTGTATTTCAGATTTTAGGCAGGGGTGTGAAAATGAGAAGATATTGGTACAGTATTTTATTGACATGCAGTATTGTTGTCATGACAACAGCAAATCTGCCGCCAAACAGACACAGCGCCCAGCCCGCTGTCCGGGAATATGACAGAAGAAATATCTGTGAAGATACCAGTGAATGTGACGGTGAGTATGCCAGAGAATATACCAGGGAAAGGCCGGCAGAGAAAGAAAGGATGGACACGGCGTCGGAAGGACAGAGCCGGGGGCAGGATGAAGCGGCAATCAACACGCAATTAAGCCTGGAAATAACGGAAGCAGAGGCCGCCATACATACGGCAGAACAGGCACAGGGGGAAACCGGCGTACATAAAGATTTTTCAGATACCCTGTTTATTGGTGATTCGCGGACAGTAGGACTATCTGAGTACGGTGATCTGGGGAAGGCGGTGGTATTTGCCGATTCCGGCATGTCGGTATTTAACCTTCTGGACGCTCAGGTTTCCCTTGGGAACGGGCATAAGCAGAATCTGGACCAGGTTTTATCATCGGCAAACTTTAAGACCATTTACCTCATGCTGGGTATCAATGAGCTGGGATATGACAACCCCAGCATTGTCCGCCGGTACCGGGAGATAGTGGACTGGATTGGCAAAAAGCAGCCGGAGGCAACTCTGGTATTGGAGGCCAATTTACATGTTACAGGGGAAAAATCCGCCAGGAACGGCATTTACAACAATCAGAGAATTAACGCACTGAACCATGCTATCAGAAACATTGCAGAGGACACGGGCTGCCCGTATATTGATGTCAATCCCATTTTTGACGACGGGAACGGGAATTTGTCTGCCGCTTACTCTACGGACGGAGCTCATATTCTGGGAAAATACTATTCTGTGTGGGTGGATTGGATACGAGGCAGCTGACGTTTACCATCCCCATCCCCACAAAGAAACCAACCCTCGCTTAAGCTGGCAGATATGATTTTCTTGTACCATGCAAAATGTTCCTATCAGCATACAGCAAAAAAAAGGGGTGGACAGTTATGCCCACCCGAAACTTTATACGTAAAACAGATCGATATTGCAGGAAGAAATAAAGGTTACATTATTAGCAGCTTCGTTAGCAAGTACTATCATACCGTATTCATTTTCTATGACCGTTCCCACAGTGGGAGTCTGAGTACTGGTTGTGATATTCGCGTCAGTTCCGACAGGCAGAAGAGAACGAATGATTGTGTCGCAATCAGCGTAACAATCTGTGGGAGCGGGAACCGGTTCCGGCAGATAAACGATAGCATTATTATATACTGCGTTGTTTATTTGAATCGTGTCTATACTGCAAATCGGCAAATACTGCGGAAAATTCTGAGGATTCGTCACCTCAAATACTCCGGTACGCCCATTTGGGCCTAGAATCAGGGAACCAGGACGGCCAACAACGGCATCGCCACTCTCCAAAGTGACCAATAAGTCGTTATTTGGATATAAAGTAATTATTTGCTGTATTATATTTCTCAGCTGCTCTTTACAGCCGCAGCAGGCGGAATTCGTATTAGCCGCGGGACCGGTCGGCCCGGTGGCACCAGTCACTCCGGTCGGCCCGGTGGCGCCAGTCACTCCGGCCGGTCCGGTGGCGCCGGTTACTCCGGCTGGTCCGGTGGCGCCGGTAATTCCGGCCGGTCCGGTGGCGCCGGTTACTCCCATGGGCCCGGCGGGTCCCATGGGACCAGTGGAACCAGTAGTCCCTGTCGGGCCGACCTGACCAGCCGGACCGGTTGGCCCCATGGGGCCGGTTGGTCCTACATATCCCTGAGGACCCATTGCTCCGGTTGGTCCGGTAATCCCCTGAGAGCCAGGGCATCCCCGGGGGCCCATGGGACCGGGCAGGCCCGGACAACCACGCGGGCCGGTGGGACCTGTCGGTCCTTGGCAGCATCCGCCGCAAAAGGGATTGGGATTTGTACTCATGGGGTCTGTGTACCTGTTGTCATTCTCACAATATTCATTTGATTCACCGTATGTGTAGTCGCCTCGGTTCATACTGTTCGTATAATCATATCTCATTCAAAATCACTCCTTCATATTTATTGCAGACTGAACATGGTATGCCCGAATAAGAATCCAATCAATAACACGCTTCCGTATTCCTGTAAAAACGGTTACCTGGAAACCATGGGTAAGGACAAGGGTTTCAGCTACGATATAATATGAACGAAAAGCTGTTTTCGTGTTTTTAATGGGATATGGCGGCGGACTCTATAGGGCTGTCATTGTCTGCGCCGGTAATGGTCCGGACGAATCATCCATGACTGCAATGACGGGCTCATGGTCCCTGTACCCTTCGATGGCCAAATCCAGCTTATTTAACATGTTCTTCCTGCCGTCAGGCAGGGTACCGCGCACTCTGAATTCAATACGGTCATGGAACCCGTCGTAAGCCAACGGCCCGTCCGTTTTCAGAAGCTCCAGAAGCAGCCGTTCCTCCTGCAGGTTCTCCAGCTCAGTGGCAGGGATGAAGGTTTTTGCCTGCGCTTCCTGAAACAGCGGGGCGCTGCGAAACAAAAACAGAGAAAAATTTATAATGCGCTGCGGCCGGGTGCGGTTAAAGAATTCTGCGGTGGCAGTTCCGTTTTCAAGTCCCCGTCCATGTCCTGCGATTCCGGTCATGATATGGGCGTCGAATATAAAACCAGCCCTTTGGATGCGGTCGATCTGACGGTATGCCTGGTCCAGATTGTGGTCCTTTCCCATATGACGCAGGACATCGTCCAGACCGCTTTCAATCCCCAGATACAGATGATATATGCCTGCCTTCCGAAGAGCCAGCAGCTCTTCCCGGGACTTGGCCTGGATATTGGTGATGGTCCCATCCATATTAATGGCCTGGCAGCCCGGAAAATAGCGGTGAATCAGGTCTGTTATCTCCAGCAGACGTTTTGTGGCCAGGCCAAAGGCATTGCCGTCACCGAGAAAGACATGCTTTGGATTGCCGCCCAGACTGCGGACTCGTTCCAGTTCCGCCTCAATTTGCTCCATGGGAAGTTCCCTGTATTTCAGATGCCGGAACAGGGTGCAGAATTTACACCGGTTGTAGGAACAGCCAACGGCAACCGGCAGCATATAGGACGAACGCTCCATGGGACCGCGGCAGATTTGTCCTTCATAATTCATAAAAATCCCTCCTGGATATGCTGAACTATCATGGTTTTATCTGAGTATATTTTACCACGCTGGCGCCCGGTTCACAATGCGAATCTTGGTGCAGACGCGTCTGCCGGAAACATTGCTGGAAACATAAGGAATTTCACATTGAAGTTTTAAGACATTAGGGTTACAATATGTTTATATAGCATGATTCACCTGTTTCCTCTGTTTTTGGGGAATGGGGACCGGACCGCAAAGAAAGAACAAAAGCAAGGAATAATAAAGCAGAAGATCTGCTGGAAATACATTGCGGCAGAACCGGCTTGCAAGGTAAACAGAAGGGGATTTTTCCATAAGGGGGAATCCCCCTCTCTGTCTCAGCGGTATAGGGTATGATTTACATTGTTATATGCGGTAAGCTGTTATATAATGGATGAAATATCATGTATTTGAATAATAGATATAAAGGACCAGGAGAGAATCCATGAATCAATTGATTAGAAAATATATAATGGTTTTGGCTGCCATATTCTGCCTTATGCTGACATGCAGTTCTGTTTCCTATGCAGAGGAAGCAGAGTCTGTGATTCGGGTGGGATTTCCCATGCAGCCGGGCCTGACCATGAAGGATGAAAACGGTAATTATACAGGTTACACCTATGATTATCTGAAGGAGATTGGACAGTACACAGGATGGACTTATGAGTTTGTGGAACCCCAAGACAGCGGCACCATAGATGAACAGTTGATTCAGATGATGGATATGCTGGAACAGGGAGAACTGGATCTTATCGGCGCCATGAACAACAACAATCAGACTTCCTCTGTTTATGATTTTCCCAGTGAAAACTATGGCAACGCATACAGTGTGATTGCGGTCCGGGATGATGACGACCGCATTGATGAATATAATCTTTCTGATTTCAAGGGACTGCGCATAGCGCTTTTAAAACAGGCAGATTACCATAACGAGAAATTTTACCAGTATGCAAAGCTCAATGGCATCCGGTATGAGATCGTCTGGTGCGAGAGGGGTGGGGAGCAGGAGGAGAAGATTTATTCCGGCAAGGCGGACGCAATGCTGTCGGTTGATTTATCCCTGCCCCAGGGATTCCGCCCGGTTGCCAAATTCTCGCCCATTCCCTTTTATTTTGCCACCACTAAGGGGAATACCCAGATTATCAATGAACTGAACCGTGCAATCTCTTATACCAGTGAGAATAATCCCACCCTTCAGATGAATCTGTATAATAAGTATTTTTCCCGGTCCAGCAGCCAGCTGTTTCTCAACAGCAAGGAGCGGGAATACATACAGGAGCATCCGGTACTTAAGGTACTGGTCCATGACGGATTCGGCCCTATCCAGTACTATGATGGAAAGGGACAGGTGCAGGGTGTGGCCCGGGACCTGCTCAGCAGCATTGCCCAAAAGGCCGGATGGACGCTGGACTTTGTTTACGCGGATGATTACAGTGAATTCGAGCAGGCCCTGAATGAGGGCAGAGCGGATGTGATTCTGTCGATTCTGTATGATTATGATACAGTCCAAAAAAAGAATGTTCTTTTAAGCAATCCATATCTGGAGACAGAGAGCGTGCTGGTGGCCCACGACGGGGTTGATATGACAAACCTTAAGGGCAAGATACAGGCTGTGTATATGGGTATGCGCAAAACAGATGATGAACAGGCAGACGTGCGGTTCTATGATTCTCTGGAGGAGAGTCTTAACGCAGTTGAAAAGGGGGAGTGCGATTACACATACAGCAACAGTTACACTGCCTCCTATTATCTGAGCCGCAACCGGTATGAGCATGTGTCCATCTATCCCCAGGCCGGCAGTGACAGTGTGAAATACAGCATAGGTATTCTGAGAAAGGACGATAAACAGATACTGGCAATCCTGAATAAGGGAATCCGTTCCATTGAGACGGGCGAACTGGAAAAATATATCTACAACAATGCGCAGCAGAAACAGAAAGTGACTCTCGGAACCTTTATCAGGGATAATTCCGTTCCCTTTATTCTGTTTACCCTGCTGGCTGCCTCCGGCCTTCTGGCCCTGATTTATATTCATTACAGAAGCCAGATGAGGATGAAGAGGCAGATAGAACTGGAAAATACACGTTACCGCTATCTCTCAGACATATTGAAGGAAGTGACCTTCACCTATGACTATGGCAGCGATGTGCTGACCCTATCCAGGGAGGGCGTTGAATTATTCGGCGCGGATGAAAGCATTGGGCAGTATTCACGGTATCAGGGAAACGGCAAACAGGAGAACGGGCTCCCTTCCCTGTATTACCTGCTGGAGCAGAGGCAGGATGTGGATGCAGAGATTCTGATGGCGCTGCTGGATGGGGACGCGGAGTGGTACCGGGTCGTCATAAAAGTGATATTCGACGGAAGCCAGGCTGATTCTGCCATCGGACGCTTACAGAATATCCACGGCGAAAAGCTGGAGAGGGAGCGGCTGGAGCAGCGCAGCAAGCGGGACGGTCTGACAGGAATTTACAATATTGCGGCAGCAAAAATGGAAATCACCCGGATGCTGGACCGTCATACAGGCTCCCTTGCCCTGGCTGTCATAGACTTAGACGGTTTTAAGGAAATCAATGACCGTTACGGCCATTATACGGGGGACCAGGTGCTGATTTATACAGCAAAAGCGCTGAGGGAGTCCTTCTGTGAGGAGGCCGTCACGGCGCGGCTGGGCGGAGATGAATTTATCGTCTGTGTTCCTTATACAGGACAGAACCATCTGGCAGAATGCTGCAATGCAGTGTTTGATTCACTGCAGGCCGGGTGCAGGGCGTCCGGATACCCTGCTGCGACTGTCAGCATCGGTATATCCATAAGCCGCAGGGAGGACGACTATACCACGCTTTATCAGAGGGCGGATACCCTGCTCTATGAAGTTAAAAACAGCGGTAAGAATAATTTCCGGATAGAAGATGAAGCGGGAAGGGCTTCCCGGCCGGACACGGAACAGGAACATCACACGGTACTATAAAAAGGGAGACAACCATGGAGCAGGATATGATTTTATATGAAACACCGCTTTTAGATGAACTGGAGGAAATCATCTATGTCAGCGATATCCGGGACTACAGCCTTCTTTATCTTAACCGGGCAGGCAGGGAGCTGACAGGTCTTAAGCAGGAGGACGTGCAAAACTGCAAATGCCATCGTGTACTTCAGGGCAGGGATACCCCATGTCCCTTCTGCACCAATGCCAAACTGAGTAAGGACGGCTTTTATGTGTGGGAATATGAGAATCCCCACTTAAATAAGAACTTCATTGTAAAGGATAAGCTGGTGGAATGGGAAGGAAGGCCTGCCCGCATGGAAATCGCAGTGGATGTGGGAGACCGCATGAAGGAGCGCGGCAGCCATACATCCAAATACCATATGGAAACCGTTATGCTGGAAACGCTGCGGGTCCTGAATACTGCGGACTGCCTGGATGATGCCATTAACCGTACACTGGAAATAATAGCTGGTTTTTACGGCGGAGAGCGGGCCTACATCATAGAAATTGACCGTGCACAGGGGTTTGCCCGTAATACCTATGAATGGTGCCGGGCCGGAATTCCTTCCCAAAAAGCGGCCCTTCAGCAGGTGCCTCTGGACGGGATTCCCTATTTGTTTGAGACCTTCAACAAGAAGCAGCACCTGATTATCGCCAGGACAGTGGAGCTTAGGGATACCTGCCCCAGCGAGTACCGCTACCTGACCGCCAGAAACACGGACAGCCTTTTTGCAGTGCCGTTTGAAGACGAATCCACCTTCAGCGGATATATCGGAATCGACAATCCCAATACCAACCATGATACCATTAAGCTGCTGGATTCCATTGCCTATAACATTGCAAATGAGATAAAAAAGAGACGCCTATATGAGCGCCTGGAGTATGAAGCCACCCATGACAGCCTCAGCGGCCTGCTTAACAGAGAAAGCTTTGTGCGTTTCCGCAATGATTTGATGAGAGGCGGCAGAAACGTATCCTGCGGAATTGTGGCCGGGGATATCAATGACCTAAAGCAGTTAAACCGGGATTACGGGCAAAGCAGTGGCGACACCACCATCAAAGAGGCGGCATCCGTCATGGTCTCCTCATTTGCCGGGGCCAGCATATTCCGGCTCAGCGGGGACGAGTTCATCATTGTCAGCCTGGAATCAGCATATGAGGAATTCATGGAGCGGGTCAGGAAAATGGAATGGATGTTAGACAGCCGCACTCCAAACGGTGTCTCGCTGGGGTGTACCTGGGAAGAACACCTGACGGATTTTGACCGGCTGATGCGCCATGCGGAAGAACTGATGCTTGTGAACAAACAGATATATTATAAGGACAGCAGCCAGGAGCGCAAGCACTATTCGCCGGAATACCTGAATCGTCTGCTCCGGGACATGGAAGACGGCTGTTACCGTCTCTGTCTCCAGCCAAAGTATAATCCACTGACCGGCAAGGTGTGTTCTGCCGAGGCCCTGGTGCGTTATCGGGCAGCCGGTATCGAATCCACGCAGCCGCTGAATTTCGTGCCCCTTCTGGAGAAGACCAAGCTTATACGGTATCTGGATTTTTATATGCTGGAGCAGGTATTCAGACTGCTTTCGGACTGGAAGGAACGGGGCAGGGATCTCATTCCTGTTTCAGTCAATTTTTCACGAATCACACTGCTTGAAAGGGACTTGTTCCAGGTGCTGACGGACATGCAGAAAAAATATAATATCCCCGCCCGCCTTGTCATGATTGAGATAACGGAAAGCATAGGGGATATTGAGAGAAAGGTTATTGAATCCATTGGATCAAAACTTCGGGAAGCGGGATTTCGCATCTCCCTGGACGACTTTGGGGCCAACTATGCCAATATGTCCATTCTTTCCATCATGAAGTTTGATGAGGTAAAACTGGATAAATCCCTGATGGATGACCTGGCGGCAAACCGGACCAACCAGACTGTGGTAAAATGCATCATTGACATGTGCCACAGCCTGCAGGTGGAATGTGTGGCAGAAGGGGTGGAAAACCAGGAACAGCTGGAACTGCTGACTTCCTTTGGATGTACCGCCATTCAGGGCTACTATTACAGCAAGCCTCTGGAGATAGAGGAATTTGAGAATATCTAAAACAGGCTTATCCTTTATGCGGATGCTTTATATGCCGTTCCTCAAATTCCTCAGGCGTTACCGGCTTTGAGAAATAAAATCCCTGTACGGAATCAGCCTCCAGACTGAGAACGGTTTCCAGCTCACCTTTTTCCTCCACTCCTTCTGCACATACGGATATTCCCACGCTGTGACAGAGATTTATCACGGACCCGATGAAGGAACGGTTGAAGGAATGGGACTGGTCACAGATTCCCCTGATGAATTCACGGTCAATTTTCACAATGTCGGCCGGTGTACAGGACAGGCAGCTCAGGGACGAGTAGCCTGTGCCGAAATCATCCATGGCCAGCCGTATGTTAAGGCTGCGCAGACGCATAAATGTATCGTTTAAGCGGTCCTGGTCCGTGACAAAGCGGCTCTCCGTCAGCTCCAGCACAATATGGCAGGGATCCAGTCCGTAGCGGTTAATGATTTCATTGACGGACTGCACAAAGTCCTCATCCAGCATCTGTAAATAGGAACAGTTGACATTTATCACAAAGTCCGGTGCACAGGCAAGCCATTTGCAGCACTGGCGGACAGACTGCTCCAGCACCCATTTTCCCACCGGGATAATGAGGCCGCTGGATTCCAGCAGGGGGATGAATTCAATGGGGGAAACACTGCCCATGTCCTCGCAGGACCAGCGCAGCAGTGCCTCGGCCTCAGCAACCTCTGTGTCGCTGGAACGCACAATGGGCTGGTAGACCACAGAGAATCCTTCCATATGGTTCATGACGCTGCTTCTTAAACGGTCCATGATTTCCAGGGAGCGCAGTCTGGTGTGGATCAGCTCCTCGTCATAGAGGGTGCACTTATTTTTGCCCTTATGCTTGGAGGCTTCCAGGGCGCCGGAAGCACTGGTCAAAAGCTCTGTGTAGCTGGAACCATCCTGGCAGAACACGGCGATGCCGCCGGAAACCGTACAATAGTACTGGATTCCGTCCACCTCATGGCGGCAGTCGCTGTAGCTGTTTATAACTTCGTAGAGCAGGGCTATCTCGCCGTAGGACGTATTTCTGCACACAATTACAAACTGGTCCCCGTCATGGCGGTATATGCTGGCGTAATCAGGCAGAAGCCTCTGGACGTTCTGTGCGAACTGGCGCAGGACGGAATCGCCGTATATGTGCCCTTTTAAATTGTTGATGCCGGAGAAATCATCCAGGCCCAGGAGGAGGATTCCGCCACTTTGTCCTTCCGGCAGGCATTCCTCCACCACACGCTCACATTCCTGCTGCATAAACAGACCGGTAACATAGTCCACCTTGCCTCTGTGGCTTAAATTGGTCACAATACCCGCAAACATGGCGGGATTTCCCTGCCGGTCCCTCTGGAGGACGCCGCGGCATACCACCCAGACGTACTCGTTCTTTCTGTTGCAGACCTGATACTCCACATCGTGTACATCCGTCAGGCCGCTTAGCATTTGTTCGATGGATTCATCATATCTCGCCCTGTCACGTTCGTGAATCAGGCTGCCCCAGAGAGGTACCAGTCCGGGCACGATTCTGCCCGGAAGCTGGAAGTCCCTGACCATATTTTCCGATACCAGGGATGTGTCGGTTTTCATATTGACAATATAGACATAATCGTCCGTACTCTTTACGATGGCATCGTAAAAAAGAGCCGCATCCAGTTCAAATCCGAATTCTCCCAGAATATCTGTTTTATCATTTGTCATGTTATTCACCTGCTAAATGGAGTGGGAGGGGCATTGCTTCATATATGCCCCCACAAGGTCTATAGAATTTATTTTACCATGTTATGAACCGATTGTCTAACGACTTTGTAAAGTTGCAGAAGTATGCATATTTCTGACGTTTGTACGCCTGGAACGGACAGAAACAGGGGCTCTCAATTCCCCGAAAACCAGTGAAAAAATATATTGATTTATAGAATGATATCTAGTATATTATAAGTTGTATGCAGGACCGAAAGGAGAGTCATTATGATTAAAGTAGCGGTGGACGCCATGGGCGGAGATTATGCGCCGGGCGAGATGGTAGCCGGAGCAGTGGAGGCTGTGAACGCAAAACCTGGCATTCAGGTGCTTCTTGTGGGGCAGGAGCAGGCAGTTGTTTCAGAACTGTCAAAGCATACCTACGACAAGGACCGGATTCAGGTTGTGAACGCCACAGAAGTCATTGCCACTGAGGAGCCGCCGGTAAACGCTATCCGTAAGAAGAAAGACTCTTCCATTGTGGTAGGCTTAAACCTTGTAAAACAGGGGGAGGCCGACGCCTTTGTATCCGCCGGAAGTTCCGGGGCAATCCTGGTAGGCGGACAGGTGATAGTGGGGCGCAGTAAAGGTGTGGAACGTCCCCCGCTGGCACCGCTTATTCCTACGGAGAAGGGCGTATCACTTTTGATTGACTGTGGAGCCAATGTGGATGCCAGAGCGTCCCATCTGGTGCAGTTTGCCCAGATGGGTTCCATCTATATGGAGCATGTGATGGGAATAAAGAACCCGCGGGTGGCCATTGTCAATATCGGTGCGGAGGAAGAAAAAGGCAATGCGCTGGTAAAGGAGACATTTCCCCTGTTAAAGGAATGTAAGGGGATTAACTTCACCGGAAGCATTGAAGCCAGGGAGATTCCCCATGGCGGAGCGGATGTCATTGTCTGTGAGGCATTTGTGGGCAATGTAATCCTGAAGCTGTATGAGGGGGTTGGGGCCACCTTGATCAGTATGGTAAAGGGCGGTATGATGTCCACCCTGCGCAGCAAGATTGGCGCCCTTTTGGTTAAGCCGGCCCTCAAGGAAACACTTAAATCCTTTGACGGCAGCCAGTACGGCGGAGCACCCCTGCTGGGTCTGAAAGGCCTTGTGGTCAAGACCCACGGCAATTCAAAGCGCACGGAGGTGCGCAATTCCATTATTCAATGTGTGACGTTTAAGGAACAGGATATCAATGGTAAAATCCAACAGTGCCTGAACGTTCAGAACGAAGAATAAGTCCGAAGGACGAAGTAAAAATCAAGATTTAAGAAAGAGGAGCTAAGAGATGGAATTTGAGAAATTACAGGGTATTATCGCAGAAGTGTTGAACATTGAACCGGAGGAAGTGACAATGGCAGCTACATTCGTAGATGACCTGGGTGCGGATTCACTGGACATTTTCCAGATTATCATGGGAATTGAAGAGGAATTCGACATTGAGATTCCAAATGAGGCTGCAGAACAGATTGTTACAGTAGGCGATGCAGTAGAGCAGATTAAGAACGCTTTAAACTAACGGACAGGCACAGGGGCTGTAAGCACAGCCCTTTTTGTGCGTTTGGGAGGCTTGTTTTAAAGGCCCTCCCCAAGGGTATCTGAAGAAGGAAGGATCATTATGAACAGTCATTTAAAAGAACTGGAAGAGAGGATTGCATACGAGTTTAAGAACAAGAACCTGTTTACCCAGGCTCTGACCCACAGCTCCTATGCCAACGAACACCGTCTGGACCACAGCAGATGCAATGAGCGCCTGGAATTTCTGGGGGATGCTGTCCTGGAAATCGTGACCAGCGAATTCCTCTACCGCAAGTATGAAACGCTGCCGGAGGGAGATTTGACGAAAATCAGGGCCAGCATTGTGTGCGAACCCACCCTGGCTTACTGCGCAGGGGACATTGAGCTGGGCCAATACCTGTATCTGGGCAAGGGTGAGGATGCCACCGGCGGCAGGAACCGCAATTCCGTGGTGTCAGACGCCATGGAGGCCCTGATTGGCGCGATTTATCTGGACGGTGGTTTTGCTAATGCAAAAGAGTTCATTCATCGTTTTATCTTAAACGACATTGAACACAAGCAGCTCTTTTATGATAGCAAGACTATCTTACAGGAGATGGTGCAGAGCCGCCAGGAGGCGCCCCTGTCCTATGAGATCATCCGTGAGGAAGGGCCGGATCACAATAAATCCTTTGAGGTCTGCGCCAAAATCGGGGATGAGGAGGTGGGCCGCGGCGCGGGACGTACCAAGAAGGCAGCAGAGCAGGTGGCTGCCTATAACGGCATACTGAAGCTTAAGGCACAGGAAGCCGCAGCAGAAGAATAAGCAGGTGGACTATGTATTTAAAAAGTATTGAGATTCAGGGGTTTAAATCCTTTGCCAATAAGCTGGTATTTGAATTCCATAACGGCATCACCGGTATCGTGGGCCCCAACGGCAGCGGAAAGAGCAATGTGGCCGACGCCGTGCGCTGGGTGCTGGGCGAACAGCGCATCAAGCAGCTGCGCGGCGCCAGCATGCAGGACGTCATCTTTGCGGGAACCGAGATGAGAAAGCCCCAGGGGTTTGCCTACGTGGCCATTACCCTGGACAACAGCGATCATCAGCTGGCCATTGACTATGACCAGGTGACGGTATCCCGCCGCCTCTACCGCTCCGGTGAGAGCGAATATATGATAAACGGAAGCGCCTGCAGACTTAAGGATATCAATGAGCTGTTCTATGATACGGGTATCGGCAAAGAGGGATATTCCATCATAGGGCAGGGTCAGATTGACCGAATACTAAGCGGCAAGCCGGAAGAACGCCGGGAGCTTTTTGATGAAGCTGCCGGTATCGTTAAATTTAAGCGCCGCAAGGCCATTGCACAGAAGAAGCTGGAAGATGAGCAGGCCAACCTGGTCCGTGTAAGCGATATCCTCTCTGAGTTGGAGAAACAGGTAGGTCCCCTGGAACGTCAGTCCAGGGCAGCCAGGGAATATCTTCAGTTAAAGGACAGCCTTAAGATTTGCGATGCCAACCTGTTCCTCATGGAGACAGAGGGTACGGGCAGGCAGCTGGAGGAAGTGGAAAAGCGCCATCAGGTTCTCTCCGGCGATATGGAGGACACGGGCAGGGAGTCTGAACGCCTGAAGGCCGGATACGAGGAGCTGGAGCAGACCCTGGCGGACCTGGAGCGCCGCATGGCAGCTGACCGGGATGAGCTGAGCCAGGGCACTGTGCTGAAGGGGAATCTGGAAGGCCAGATTAATGTCCTGAAGGAACAGATACATACGGAGGAGATGAACCAGGAGCATCTGGAGCACAGGCGGGACGTGATCAAGGAGGAGCTGGCTGCCAAGAATCAGCAGCTGGCCTCCTATAGAGAAGAACGAAAGGCCATGGGCGACCAGGTTAGGGATGCTGTAAAGCGCCAGGAGGAAGCCGGAGCCCGTCTTGGGGACCAGGACGAGGCCATCCGCCGGCTGGAGGAAGCCATTGAAGGGGCAAAGGCAAGTATCATACAGGCCCTCAACGAGAGAGCCTCCCTGACTGCCAGACAGCAGCGGTATGAGACTATGCTGGAGCAGGTGAATTTACGGCGCAGCGAGGTATCCCAAAAGCTTCTCAGATTCAAGAGCGACGAGTCGGTGCAGGACGAGCTTATCGGCAGGGAACGGGCTTTGTTGGACCAGCTGAATGAGGAGCTGGAGAAAAAGCAGTTCGCGGCTCAGGAAGCCGAGGACGCCCTTCTTAAGGCTGAGCAGGAATCCCACCGCCTGAACCGGAATTTAAACGATACCCAGCAGGAATACCATATGGCCTACACCAAGCTGGAATCCCTTAAGAACCTGGCGGAACGCTATGACGGCTACGGCAACAGCATCCGCAGGGTCATGGAGGTGCGCGACCGGGTACACGGCATACATGGGGTGGTGGCGGATATCATCACCACCAGCCAGAAGTATGAGACGGCCATCGAGACAGCCCTGGGCGGAAGCATCCAGAACATTGTGACGGATTCAGAGGCAACGGCCAAACAGCTGATCGAATATCTGAAGAAGAATAAATACGGCAGGGCAACCTTCCTGCCGTTAACCAGCATTAACGGCAAACAGACATTTTCTCAGCCGGCCGCCCTGAAGGAGAAAGGGGTTCTGGGGCTGGCCAGTGATCTGGTCCAGGTGGATTCCCGGTATGAAGGCCTGGCCAGGTATCTGTTAGGCCGGGTGGTGGTGGCAGACACCATCGACAATGCCATTGCACTGGCCAGAAAGTATAAATACAGTCTCCGCATCGTCACCCTGGAGGGCGAGCTCTTAAGCGCCGGCGGTTCCATGACGGGCGGCGCCTTTAAGAATTCCAGCAATCTGCTGGGGCGGCGCAGGGAGATTGAGGAGTTAGAGAATACCTGCAGCAAGGCCCTGGTCCAGGTGGAGAAGATTCAAAAGGAGCTGAACCTGGAAGAATCCATGGCCCAGGAGAAAAAGGGAGAACTGGAGAAGCTGCGCGCCGACATGCAGTCCATGGCCATCCGGGAGAATACCATCCGCATGAACATATCCCAGCTGGAGGATAAGAAAGCCGAGATAGCGGAATCATCCACGGATCTGGTGCGCGAGCACGGCCAGCTGGAGGAGCAGGTAAAGGAAATCAATGAGAGCCGCACAGCCCTCACCCAGGACTCCAGGGAGCTGGAGCAGGCGAGCACCCAGGCCAACCAGGAGATCGAGGACAAGACGGTTCTTCTGGAGACCTCCAGAAAAGAGCGGGAGACCTGCGCTGCGGCCTTGTCGGCCCTTCAGATGGAGGCAGCCAACCTGCGCCAGAAACAGGACTTTATCCGCGAAAACGCGGACCGTGTGTCCGGAGAAATAGAGAAGCTTACGGAGGAGTTTGACTCACTGGCCGAAGGCACGGGAAATTCCGAACAGGTGATTGAGGGCAAACGCCGGGAGATTGCCCATCTGGGAGAACTGATTCAGAATGCCATGGTGCATATGAAGGAGCTGGAACAGGTGATGGCTGGCCATGAGTCCGAGAAGGAGGAGATGTCCTCCAGACAGAAGGCGTTTCTGGCAAAGCGGGAGGAACTGACCGCCCGTCTGGCAGAGCTGGACAAGGATATGTTCCGCATCCAGGCCCAGAAGGAAAAGCTGGAGGAAAAACTGGAGGCATCCACGGCCTATATGTGGTCTGAATATGAGATGACTTATTCCACGGCCCTGGAGCTTAAGAGAGAGGAATACCAGTCCGTCCCTGAGGTAAAGAAGCTCATAGACGAATTGAAATCCAGGATAAAGGGACTGGGCAACATCAATGTCAACGCCATCGAGGATTACAAAGAGGTATCGGAGCGCTACGAGTTTATGCGCACCCAGCATGAGGACCTGGTCACTGCCCAGGCTGAGCTGGAGAAAATCATTGAGGAACTGGATACCGGGATGCGGCGCCAGTTTGAAGAAAAGTTCGGTGAAATCCGGGCTGAATTCGACAAGGTCTTTAAGGAATTGTTCGGAGGCGGACGGGGCACACTGGAACTGATGGAGGATGAGGACATCCTGGAGGCAGGCATACAGATCATTGCCCAGCCCCCCGGTAAGAAGCTGCAGAATATGATGCAGCTCTCAGGCGGTGAAAAGGCCCTTACAGCCATTTCCCTGCTGTTTGCCATCCAGAACCTAAAGCCGTCCCCCTTCTGTCTTCTGGATGAGATTGAGGCGGCCCTGGATGATTCCAATGTGGACCGCTTTGCGGGATACCTTCACAAGCTGACCAGGAATACCCAGTTCATTGTCATCACCCACAGAAGAGGCACCATGGTCTCTGCGGACCGCCTCTACGGCATCACCATGCAGGAAAAGGGCGTATCCACGCTGGTCAGCGTGAACCTCATTGCGGATGACCTGGATAAATAGTGCAACTGGATAAATAGTGAAAGTTATGATATGATGATTCATATATATATTTATTGTATATAAGACCTAAATGTAAGACACAAAAAGGAGAATGATTTATGGCAGAGGGAAGGAAGGGCTTTTTCGGGCGCCTGGTAGAGGGCCTGGCCAAGACCCGCAGCAATATCGTGTCAGGGATAGACTCCATTTTCAGTGGTTTTTCCGCCATTGACGATGATTTCTATGAGGAGATAGAGGAGACCCTTATCATGGGAGATTTGGGAATCCAGACCACCATGTCCATTGTGGAGGATTTGCGCAAGAAGGTGAAGGAGCAGCATATCCGGGAACCGGAGGAGTGCAAGGAGCTTTTGATCAACAGCATCAAGGAGCAGATGGACTTAGGGGAAAACGCATACGAATTTGAGCACAGGAAGTCCGTTGTTCTGGTTATCGGCGTCAACGGAGTGGGCAAGACCACGTCTGTGGGCAAGCTGGCCGGACAGCTTAAGGACGACGGGCGCAGGGTCATACTGGCGGCTGCGGATACCTTCCGGGCGGCTGCCATTGAGCAGCTGACCGAATGGGCATCAAGGGCCGGCGTGGAGCTGATTGCGCAGCAGGAGGGATCCGACCCGGCGGCTGTTATCTACGACGCAGTGGCGGCAGCCAAGTCCAGGAAGGCGGACGTGCTTATCTGTGATACGGCCGGAAGGCTCCACAATAAAAAGAACCTGATGGAAGAGCTTAAGAAAATCAACCGCATCATTGACAAGGAGTATCCGGATGCCTACAGAGAGACTCTGGTGGTGTTAGACGGCACCACGGGACAGAATGCCCTGGCCCAGGCCCGCCAGTTCATGGAGGTGGCCGACATCACAGGCATTATCCTGACCAAGCTGGACGGCACGGCCAAAGGAGGCATTGCCGTGGCCATCCAGTCTGAACTGGGAATTCCTGTAAAATATATTGGAATCGGGGAGAAGATAGACGATTTGCAGAAATTCAACGCAGATGACTTTGTCAATGCCCTGTTCCATGTGCAGAAGCAGGCGGAGGAGAATCTATCTTGAATTTAATACATTGACGTGCTATAGTATAGGATAAAAGTAAGGGAAAGAAGGACCAAGATATGGAAGAACTGACACTGGAAAAATTTGAAGAGGCCTCCGAGCTTGTGAAAGATGTGACCACAGAGACAAAGCTGGTATACAGTGAGTATTTCTCTGCCCAGACAGGAAACAAGGTGTTTTTCAAGCCGGAGAACATGCAGTATACGGGTGCCTATAAGGTGAGGGGAGCCTACTATAAGATACACACCCTGACCGAGGAGGAGAAGTCCAAAGGGCTGATTACTGCATCAGCCGGCAACCATGCCCAGGGTGTGGCCTACGCAGCCAAGCTGGCCGGCGTAAAGGCAACTGTTGTCATGCCCACCACCACGCCTCTTATGAAGGTGAACCGAACCAAGAGCTACGGCGCCGACGTGGTGCTGGAGGGGGATGTGTTCGACGAGGCCTGCGATCACGCCTATAAGCTGGCGGAGGAGTTCGGATATACCTTTGTACATCCTTTCGACGACCTGGACGTGGCTACGGGACAGGGCACCATTGCCATGGAAATCATCAAGGAGCTTCCCACGGTGGACTATATCCTGGTTCCCATCGGCGGAGGCGGTCTCTGTACCGGCGTTTCCACACTGGCCAAGCTTCTGAACCCGAAGATTAAGGTTATTGGCGTGGAGCCGGCAGGCGCCAACTGCATGCAGGTATCCCTTAAGGAGGGAAAGGTGGTGGGACTTCCTCAGGTGAACACCATTGCGGACGGCACGGCGGTGAAGCGTCCCGGCGAAAAGCTGTTCCCTTACATACAGGAAAATGTGGACAACATCATCACCATTGAGGACAGCGAGCTGATTGTGGCTTTCCTTGACATGGTAGAAAACCACAAGATGGTTGTGGAGAATTCCGGCCTTCTGACCGTAGCGGCCTTAAAGCATCTGAACGTACAGAAAAAGAAGATTGTATCTATCTTAAGCGGCGGCAATATGGATGTCATCACCATGTCCTCCATCGTGCAGCACGGTCTGATTGAGAGGGACCGTGTGTTTACCGTGTCCGTGCTGCTTCCTGACAAGCCGGGAGAGCTGGCCAGGGTATCCGCCCTTCTTGCAAAGGAGCAGGGCAATATCATCAAGCTGGAGCACAACCAGTTCATCAGCATCAACCGAAATGCTGCCGTGGAGCTGCGCATCACCATGGAGGCGTTCGGCACAGAACATAAGAATCAGATTGTATCTGCCCTTACCAGCGCGGGCTACCGTCCCAAGCTTGTAAAATTCAAGGGCACCTACAGTGAGATGTAGGCATCAGGCCAGAAGGATACAGGGGGAAACGTTATGCAGCCGGAAGAACATACGGTTACTCATACCATTAACCGTTACCGGAGTTTTCGTTATGAGTTGATTTTAGAGGGGGTAGTGGTGGGAGCCCTGGCAGGCGCCGTGGTGGTGGCCTTCCGCTATCTCATCGGTTCCGCGGATATACTGCTGAACATGATACTGGACTATGGTAAGAGCCATACCTGGTTTGTGCCGGTATGGATTCTGATTCTGGCCGTTGCCGCGTGTGTGGTGTCCCTTCTCCTTAAATGGGATTCCCTGATATCAGGCAGCGGCATTCCCCAGATTGAAGGAGAAATCATCGGGGAAATTGACGAAAAATGGTGGCGTGTGCTGCTTGCCAAGCTGGGCGGGGGCATTATATCCCTGGGATGCGGATTGTCCCTGGGACGCGAGGGCCCCAGCATTCAGCTGGGAGCCATGACGGCAAAGGGGTTCTCAAGAGCTGCCAAGCGTGTGAAAACAGAGGAAAAACTTCTGATTACCTGCGGAGCCAGCGCCGGATTGTCGGCCGCCTTCAACGCGCCCATTGCAGGCATACTGTTTTCTTTGGAGGAGGTACATAAGCATTTTTCGCCGGAGCTTCTCCTTTCCTCCATGGCGGCATCCATTACTTCGGATTTTGTATCCAGGAATGTATTCGGCCTTACGCCGGTATTTTCCTTTCACATCACCCATATGATGCCCCTTGGCACCTACGGACATGTGCTGGTTCTGGGCGTGCTCATGGGAGCCATGGGCGTGGTTTATAATACAACCCTGTCCAGGAGCCAGGATTTATACGGAAAAATCCCCTGGGGCACGGTGAAGCTTCTGATTCCCTTTTTGCTGGCAGGTGTGTTTGGGTTTACATACCGCAGCGTGCTGGGCGGAGGCCATGCCCTGGTGGAGGAGCTGTCCACGGGCGAGATGGCGCTTGGGGCACTGTGTCTGCTGCTGGTGGTCAAATTCACCTTCAGCATGATAAGCTTCGGATCCGGAGCGCCGGGAGGCATCTTTCTGCCCCTGCTTGTGATGGGGGCCATCATAGGAAGCATATATTACAATGTGGCCCTTCTTGTCAGCCCCTCTCTGAGCGGCCTGGTGGGGAATTTCATAATCCTGGGCATGGCAGGCTATTTCTCGGCCATTGTGCGGGCGCCGATTACAGGCATCATACTGATTAGTGAGATGACAGGATCCTTTTCCCATCTGCTGACCCTGTCCATGGTTTCACTGGCAGCCTATCTGGTTCCGGATATGGTTCACTGCGCGCCGGTGTACGACCAGCTTCTGCATCGCCTTCTGGCAAAGCAGAATCCGGACAAAAAGGTTACGCTCACAGGGGAAAAGGTGCTGGTGGAAGGTATGATTTACCATGGAAGCCCGGCCGAGGGAAAGAAGGTTTCAGCTATCGCCTGGCCAAGGACCTCTCTGGTGGTGTCCCTTATGCGCGGGGAGGCCGAGTTTGTGCCCAGAGGAGATACCGTGCTCAGGGCAGGTGACAAGATAGTGGTTCTGTGCGACGAGACTTCACAGGGGCAGCTTCACAGGGCGCTGCAGGAATATTGTGAGACGGTGGCTCCCATGCAGAAAGGGCAGTGACCTGTGCATGGACGGATGGAAGGAGGAATTACATGAATCGAATCAAAAGGTTTATGGGCAGAAAGGGTATTCTGCTGGCAATAGCGCTTACGGCCCTGCTGGCCGCAGGATGCGGGAGCAAAAAGGAGCCTGTTAAGACGTCTGAGGCAGAGACATCCGCCCCGGCAGAAACAGCAACAGAGCCGGAAGCCGGGAACCAGGAACTGCCCAATCCCATGGTGGAGGTAGAGGATGTCCTGGCCTTTGAGGCCATAGGCGTCCATATGGTGCTGCCGGAGGGGGCTGAGGATACCAGCTTTTTCATCATCAACCAGGAGGTGGCGGATGCCCAGTTCACTTTGGACGGTGTGGCATACACCTACAGGGCCTCGGATACGGCAGAGGACTTTGCGGGAATTTTCGAGCGATTTAAGGATGAGGCCATTGCACAGAACTATGATTACGGTGAAACCAGCCTGGAGGTCCTGATTAAGACCACGGACAGCGGCGGCCGCCTGGCTTCATGGGAGTGGGGAAGCACCAAGTACACCCTCTATACGGCAGCCCAGGTGGACGATGAAACCATCACGGATCTGACCATGAACCTGGTGGAGCTGAGCCAGTATGAAAAGTAGTTTAAAAGAGGATAGCATATGCTGGAGTTAAAGGATTTTATGCCCGTTAATTTCCTGAAAAAGGAGAAGTTTACAGGAAGCCACAACGGCATGCGTTTTCGTATGGAGAAGCTGGATTTGGAAGGTGAGGACGGCCCCCGCCTGGGTGTTACCATTTGGCCTGAGCCCTATGGCTATGACGCTACTCCGGAAGAAGAAAAGGAACAGCAAATCCTGTCCTTTGACGCGGACGGCATAGCAAAGGGAGTGGACTGGCTGAACGAGCAGTTTGAAGGCCAGAAAGCCAGATGGAAGGCTGTGAGCCGGGGTTAAAAATAAATCTGATTAGTCATTGACTTTTCGTAAAGTGTAAACTATAATAAGCCACATAAAGAAAAGCGCCGGTGCTTAGACATCCGGCGCTTTCTCTATTTTCTGCGCAGATAACAGATACACAAAGAGGTGTATTGCCGCAGCCAGGTACCGGCGGGCAATGCACCTCTTTTTGCGTATTCCCCCATGAATGCGCATCCCCAACAAAAATAAAACCTCAAGGAGGAATGTATGATGGAATTTTCAGCGGTAAACACAATTTGGGTCCTGTTAGGCGCGGCCCTGGTTTTCTTCATGCAGGCAGGCTTTGCCATGGTGGAAACCGGTTTTACAAGAGCGAAGAACGCAGGCAACATTATCATGAAGAACCTGATGGATTTTGCCATTGGTACCCCTTTGTTCTGGCTTACAGGCTTTGGCATCATGTTCGGAGGAGCGGGGGCTTTTATTGGAGGATTTGATCCGCTGGTGCGGGGAGATTATTCCGGAATCCTTCCGGCCGGCGTCCCCCTTCCCGCCTATCTGATTTTCCAGACTGTGTTCTGTGCCACGGCAGCAACCATCGTATCAGGTGCCATGGCGGAGCGCACCAAATTTATTTCTTACTGTATCTACAGCGCTGTTATCAGCGCAGTGGTTTATCCTGTATCGGGACACTGGATTTGGGGCGGCGGTTGGCTGGCCCGGATGGGATTTCACGATTTCGCGGGATCCACAGCCGTCCATATGTGCGGCGGGGCTGCGGCCCTGATTGGAGCCAGGATACTGGGACCGCGTATCGGAAAGTACACTGAGGACGGAAAGCCAAACGCGATTCTGGGCCACAGCCTTACCCTTGGCGCCCTTGGCGTGTTCATCCTGTGGTTCTGCTGGTTCGGTTTTAACGGATGCTCCACCGTAGCCATGGACAGTGACGCGGCCGTATATTCTGCCGGCAATATCTTTGTAACCACCAACCTGGCGGCTGCCACAGCCACCGTAGCCACCATGATTATCACCTGGCTGCGCTATAGAAAGCCGGACATCTCCATGACATTGAATGGTTCCCTGGCCGGTCTGGTGGCAATCACAGCCGGCTGTGACATGGTCAGCCCGGCGGGCGCGTTTTTTATCGGACTCATAGCAGCCTTTGTGGTGGTATTCGGCATTGAATTCATTGATAAGGTGTGTAAAATAGACGATCCGGTAGGTGCCATCGGGGTCCATGGCATGTGCGGGGCCGCAGGCACCCTTCTCACCGGCGTCTTTGCGGTGGATGGAGGCCTTGCATACGGAGGCGGTTTCTCCTTCCTGGGAATACAGCTTTTAGGTGTTGTTTCCGTTATCCTTTGGGTAAGCGTGACCATGATTATCACCTTTTGTGTGCTGAAGCATACCATTGGTCTCAGGGCCAGCGAAGAGGAGGAGACAAAGGGACTGGATGTAACGGAACACAATCTGGCCAGCTCCTATGCGGATTTCATGCCAATGGTATTTATGGGAAAAGCAAAGGAAGGAGCAGCAGATACCGGTGTCCCTGTTGAAAAGGCAGTTCCGGTGGAGCATTACCCTTCGGCAAAGCCGGTATCCGCCAATGTCAAGCTGTCCAAGGTGGTGGTGATATTCAACCAGGCCAGGTTTACCGCCCTTAAGGATGCGCTGACGGAGCTGGGAGTTACCGGTATGACCATCACGCAGGTCATGGGCTGCGGAACGCAAAAAGGCCATGTAAATTACTACCGCGGCATAAAAGTGGAGGAAGCAGCCCTTCTTCCGAAGATGAAGCTGGAAGTGGTGGTGAGTAAGGTTCCGGTGGAGGATGTATTAGAGACAGCCAGGAAAGCTCTTTACACAGGCAATATCGGAGACGGGAAGATTTTTGTGTACGAAGTGGAAAATGTAGTGAAGGTCCGTACCGGAGAGCAGGGGTATGACGCGCTCCAGGGAGAGTAAAAGAACAGAAATTATAATCTGAGATGAAATAGTAGATAAATATGGCATTGAATATGAATTATGGTATTCAATGCTATATTTTTTATGTGCCTTCTGCTATAATATAACAGAATCAGGTACGGATACAGGGGGAACAGGAATGAAGGGAAAAGGCAGCAGGTGCAGCATCCGGAATGTGGTTACGTTTGCAGGAGCTTTTATTGCCTGGATTATCGGTTCAGGCTTTGCTACGGGTCAGGAGATACTTCAGTTCTTTACCAGTTACGGATACTACAGTTATGGTGTGGTGCTGCTGAATCTCCTTGGCTTTTTATTTTTGGGCCAGGTATTGCTTACCACGGGATATGCCCACAGGGAAGAGGTGAATTTCAATCACTTCACTTTTTTCTGCGGAAAAAATGTGGGAAGGTTTTATTCATGGCTGATTCCGGTCACGCTGCTCATGATTATGGCTGTGCTGATTTCAGGAGCAGGGGCCACGATTTCAGAGTATTACGGGATAAACAGATATCTGGGTTCCATGATAATGGCTGTCATGGTCCTGTGTGCATATCTGACCGGATTTGAAAAAATGGTACGTATTGTATCCACCATCGGACCTGTCATAATCGCGTTCACCCTGATGGTGGGGCTGACAACCGTAATCCGCGGCGCCGCAAATCTCTCCCATATCCGCCAGTATGAGACCGTGCTGGGGGCGTCACGGTCTGCGCCAAACTGGCTTATCAGTTCTGTCCTTTACATATCCCTGAACTTTCTCAGCGGCAGCACCTACTTTACGGCTCTGGGGATGACGGCCCGCAGCAGGAAGGAAGCCAAATGGGGGGCTGTATGGGGCGCCATAACTATGATACTGGCCATTGCCATCATGAATACCGCCATCCTGCTCCACTCAAAGGATGCAGCGTCCCTGGCGATTCCCACTCTGTATCTGGCCAGACATATTTCCAATGTGCTGGGCGCTGTTTTTTCCGTTGTCCTTGTCCTGGGTATGTTTTCCTCCTGCTCCACCATGATGTGGACGGTCTGCAGCCGTTTCTCATTCTCTGCGCCCGGCAGAAACAGGATGGCCGCAGCGGCGGTGACTGTATTTGCATTCCTGCTGGGAATGCTTCCATTCAGCCGCTTAATCAATGTATTTTATCCCTTTGTGGGATATATGGGACTGATCTATATAGGATGCGTGGCCTGTAAAGGGCTGCGGCCGCTAAAAACATACAAGAAGGGGAACGGGGATGGGAAGATTTCTGAAACATGAGTTGTCAGGCTGGAAGGCCTGGGAGATTATATGGCTGGCAGCTGCCTGCACCATCATCACGGCCCTGTCCATACACTGGGGTGACGACGTTCTGGGCATTACCATGGCCCTCACCGGTGTGATCTGCGTCATACTGACCGGAAAGGGCAAGATGAGCTGCTATCTGTTCGGACTGGTGAATACGGTTCTCTATGCCTGGATTGCATTTGGGGCCAGATATTACGGAGAAGTCATGCTAAATGCCTGCTACTATGTCCCTATGCAGTTTGTGGGATGGTTCATGTGGAAAAAACACATGGACGGTAAGACAAAGGAAGTGGAGAAAACCAGGCTTACCGTTTCAAGACAGATACTACTTCTGGTTTTGTCCGCTGTCTCCATCTGCGGCTACGGGCTGGTATTGAAACGATTAGGCGGAAACCTCCCCTTTATCGACAGCATGAGCACCTGCCTGTCTGTGCTGGCCATGCTTCTCAGCGTCAGGCGCCTTATGGAGCAGTGGATAGTATGGATTGTGGTGGATGTGGTGACTGTATTCATGTGGTTTGCGGATTATCAGAAGGGCGGGACCGATATCGCCACCTTACTGATGTGGTGCATCTATCTGTTAAACGCCATGTTTATGTTTGTAAAATGGTTCAGGGAAAGCGGGGAACATGTCAATGAAGTATAAGACGGGAATGTTCGGGGGATCCTTTGACCCCCTGCACACAGGACATATCCACGATATCATCCGGGCAGCCGCCATGTGCAGGGAGCTCTATGTGGTTATCAGCTGGTGCCGGGGACGGGAGTCCACCTCAAAGGAGATGCGCTACCGGTGGATTTTAAACAGTACCAGACATCTTTCCAATGTAATGATACGGATGGTGGAGGACCAGGCCCTTACCAAGGAGGAATATGATACACCGGGGTACTGGGAACAGGGAGCCAGGGATATAAAGGCAGTCATAGGAAAGCCTATTGACGCTGTGTTCTGCGGGACAGATTATCTGGGAACAGGCCGGTTCGAGGCTCTGTACGGACCTGAGAGCCAGGTGATTTACTTTGACCGGAGCGAGGTGCCGGTGTGCTCCACGGACATCCGCGCCTGGGCACTGGGACACTGGGATTACATTCCCTCTGTGTGCCGGGATTACTATGCCCGGCGTGTGCTGGTTCTGGGGAGCGAGAGCACGGGAAAGAGCACCCTGGTCCGGAATCTGGCACTGGCCTATAATACCAACTATGTCAGTGAGGCCGGCAGGGATACCTGCGATTATGCGGGCGGGGAAGATCTGATGATAGCGGAGGATCTGTACGAAAACCTGCTGCGCCAGAAAATCAATGTGATGGAGGCTGCCAAACACAGCAACCGAATCCTGTTTGTGGACACAGACGCCGTAACCACCTTGTTTTACAGTCATTTTCTTTTAGGAGATAAGCAAAAGGAGTTAACGGTGTGTACGAAGCTGGCTGAAGCCATTCATGAGACAGACCGCTGGGATCTTGTGCTGTTTCTGGAACCGGATGTGGAATTTATCCAGGACGGGACACGCAATGAAAAGATACGGCAGGACAGGGAGGGATGCAGCCTTCGGATTAAAGAACTGTTAGACCGGTACAGGGTGAAGTACCACTGTATTGGAGGCACATATCTGGAGCGTTTCAACCGTGCAAAGGAACTGATACAGGAACAAATCGGACTGGTCACAGTGTGGTGACATCAGGGAGAGGAATGCAAAAATGCATGAAGTAAAAGCCAAATCCATATTGTCGGCCAGGAATGGGATGAATCTCTACCGGGGGTGCAGCCACGGATGCATTTACTGTGATTCCAGAAGCACCTGCTACGGCATGGACCATGCATTTCAGGACATTGAGGTAAAGATAAACGGCCCGGAGCTGCTGGAGCAGGCCTTAAGACGCAGGAGAAAGCGGTGTATGATTGGCACAGGGGCTATGTGCGACCCATATATGCCGGCGGAACGCAGCCTGGGGCTTACCAGGAAATGTCTGGAAATCATTGAACATTATGGGTTCGGAGTCTCTATATTGACGAAATCAGACCTGATTCTGCGGGATCTGGACCTGCTTAAGCGAATCAACCAAAAGACAAGGTGCGTGGTCCAGATGACCCTGACCACCTGCGATGAAGACCAGTGCAGGATAATTGAACCCCATGTATGCACCACCAGCCGCAGGGCCCAGGTGCTGGAGATCATGCGGGATGAGGGGATTCCCGCCATTATCTGGATGTGTCCCATCCTTCCCTTCATCAACGACACCGAGGAAAACATTCAGGGTATCATCGAGTACGGGGAGAGGGCCAGGGTCCACGGCATCCTGGCCTTTGACATTGGAGTGACCTTACGGGATGGAGACAGACAATATTTTTACAGCAGGCTGGATGAACATTATCCGGGCCTGAAAAAACAGTACATGGATATGTACGGAAATGCCTATGAGGTGGGAAGCCCCCGCAAAAAAGAGCTTATGGCGTTTTTTAAGCGCCTTTGCAGAGAACGGCAGATGGAAACTGATATCAATAAGCTCTTTGCCTATCTTCAGAAATTCGAGGACAAGGGAGCGGGAGAGCAGCTGAGCTTCATGGACCTTATATAGAGCCTGCCTGTGATACTAGGAGTACCTGTGAAACCGGGGCTGCCTGTCAGCTTCTCCAATACAGGCAGTTTTCTTCTATGTAAGCCTCCATTTCACCCATATCCTTAAGCCAGGACAGGTAGGAACGTATCGTACTTCCCACCAGCACATGCTGCTGGAAGGTCATGACCAGCCCATAGTGGTCAAAGACTTCCTTAAGAAGTGTTTCAAAGGTCCTGGGGACGCGGCACAGCTCCAGAAGCAGTTCCTTTATCTCCATGACGCAGTCCCTGTTATAGGAAGCCAGGGCTGCCACGTTGTAAGAGACTTCCGCGTGGGCCGGTACAAACAGGTTTGCCTTCATGGACGCCACCTTATCCAAGGTTTCCAGATAGGCTGCCACATCGTAGATAAAGGAGACCCTGTATTTTTCCAGGGTGGCGCGGCTGCTGAGACAGTCGGCCAGGAACACGGTGTCATCCGGGGTGCGAATGCCTATCATCTGGAAAAAATGGCCGGGAAGGGGAATCAGTTCCAGTTCTTTAAGCAGCTGGTCCTCTGACAGCCGGGACACATCACTGACATCGCTTTCCTGTGCCATCAGGAACTTATGACGCAGGTCCTTAAACGGATAGCCGCCGTAGAGAAAGGCCGGTTCCAGTATGGGATGTCTGGTAAACGCAGCTTCCATGCTGCTGGCATAAATCCTGCATCTGGTCTGCTGCATCAGATATTTGTTGCCGCCGATGTGGTCCGCATTGGAATGGGTGTTGATGATGGCGTAAAGTGACCACTTCTCCCGTTCCAGAATCTGGCGCACCTTGCGTCCGGCATCCTTATCATTGCCGCTGTCAATCAGACAGACTTTCTCATCATCAATGAGATACACACCTATTTTGACCGGACTGTTAATATAGAAACTTCTGGGACCGGCCTGAATCAATTCATACATGGGATTTCCCTTCCTTTCACAATTTAAATTATTACTATGATACCACAGGAACAGATTAAAAGGAAGGAAGAAAAACAGCAGAACGCAGAAACAGCAATGAAAACCGTGCTTGAATTTTCTGTCAGTTCCTGTATAATGATTCAGAGAAAACATGCTGACGTTCCGGCATAACCAGGTGTCAGCAAAATGACAGGAGGAAAATTACGTGCTTTTAAATGGAATAAGAGGTTTCTGCATGGCCCTGGCGGACAGCGTTCCGGGGGTATCCGGAGGAACCATTGCTTTTTTGCTGGGTTTCTATGATACATTTATTGAATCCCTGAACGACCTTATGGGCCGGGACAACGACAGAAGGAAGGCTGCTTTTTTGTTTCTGGTAAAGCTGGGAGTGGGATGGGTCATCGGCTTCTGCATGTCGGTTCTGATTCTGTCCAGCCTCTTTGAAGTTCACATCTACCGGATCAGCTCCCTGTTTCTTGGACTGACTTTATTCGCCATTCCCATGGTGATCCGTGAGGAAAAAGAAGTTCTTAAAGACAGGTACGGAAATATTGTATTCACCCTTATAGGAGTTCTGCTGGTATTTTGCATCACCTATTTTAATCCCTCCGGCGGCGAGGGGATCAGTGTATCGGTGGAGCATCTGTCACTGGGGCTGGTGGTGTATGTATTTTTCACAGCCATGATTGCCATTACGGCCATGGTGCTGCCGGGTATCTCAGGTTCCACACTTCTTCTCATATTCGGGCTCTATGTGCCCATCATAGGTGCTGTGAAAGAATTCCTGCACATGAATATGGACTATTTCCCCATCCTGATGGTATTTGGTCTGGGCGTAGTCACAGGGATTGTGGGAATTATAAAAATCATCAAGATGTGCCTGGAGCGGTACCGTTCCCAGACCATTTACACCATCATCGGCCTGATGACAGGTTCCCTTTATGCCATTACCATGGGGCCCACCACCCTGGATGTGCCCAGGGCGCCCATGAGTCCGTCCACCTTCAGCATCCTGTTTTTCTTACTGGGCGGTGTGATACTGGCAGGGCTGGAGCTTTTGAAGGCGCGTCTGGACTGATTTGTGCTTTTTTAATACTGTTCTATTAACTTGCTCCTGATCTATTAAACCATTATGAACTTCCTTAACCGGCAGACAGGCCTTTCGGCCTTCTGCTTTTTTTTGCGCCATAAAGGTTATGGAGGTATACCGTGACGCATACGTCAGGCTGGAAGACATATTCCGGAAGTTGAAAGAAATCAATGATTAATTTAAGCCGAACTACTGGAATCCTCTACAGTTGCATGCTATAATCAATGTAATGTTAGGGTAAACAAATTATAACCTGTGGGTGATGGGATGAAGAAGTTGTCGGCAGTTAAATACAGGATTTTTCTGATTGTGTCAGCATTCCTTTTGAGCCTTTTTTTTGCCTTGCCTGTGCGGGCAGCGGATAAAGTGCGGGTAGGCTGTGTGGATATCGGAGATTTCATCCAGATAGACCAGGACGGCTATGCAATAGGATATGGGGCGGATTATCTGAATAAAATAGCAGAATATACGGGATGGGAATATGAGTATATCCAGGCGCCCTGGGGAGAGTGCCTGGATATGCTGCGCAGAGGGGAACTGGATTTATTGCTCCCTGCTGAATACAGCGAGGAGCGGGCAGAGGATTTCCTTTTCAGCAGCTACGAGTGCTGTTTTGATTTTGCCGCCCTGGTTGGGCGCAAGTCGGACGAACGTCTGTATTATGATGATTACCACGGGTTCCAGGGAATACGGGTAGGCATGATTAAGGATAACTTCCTGAATCATTTATTTGACGAATATGCAAAGAATCATGGATTTTCCTATGAAGCTGTATACTATGATACCGGCACCCAGATACTGGAGGCCCTGGAGCGTGAGGATGTGGATGCCATTATCAACGGCAACATGGAATATAACATGAACCATAAGCTTCTGGCCAAGATTGATTATATGCCAGCCTACTTTATCACGTCGGTGGATAAGCCGGGGCTGATGGTGCGGCTGAACAAGGCATTGAAGCAGATTTTCATAGATAATCCCTATTACTCGGCCGGACTTTATGAAAAATATTACCATGAGATGGACCGGCAGTTTGCAGAGTTTACCCGTGAGGAGAGCCAATTCGTGAAACAGAGCAGGCCGGTATCAGTGCTGGTAGCCCGGTCCGACTATCCCTTTGAATGGTATGACGAGAAAGAAAAAACATGCAAGGGGGCCTACGTGGACTATATGAGGCACCTGTCCAAGGTGAGCGGTCTGAACTTTGAGTTTATTCCTCTGGATCCGGGTGAGGCTTTTTCGGATGAATTATTCCAGGAAAATGCCCAGATTCGTTTAAGCATATTTAAGCAGAAAAGAGGCGGGATGTCCGGCAGTCTTAAATATACCATCCCCTACTATAACTGCAGCTTCAGCCTGGTGGGCAAAAAGGATGAGCCTCTGAATCTTTCTTCCCACCAGCGGATTGCCATGGTGGAAAAGGTGGACGGCCTGCAGGACGTATTGGAAGACAAATATCCCAAATGGGAAATTGCCACCTATGATACCCCTAAAGACTGTCTCACGGCGGTGGAAAACGGAACTGCTGACTGTGCCATGGTGTCCTCCATCAAGCTGTCGGCGGATCGGAATCTCTTGGGCATGAATCTGGTTGTGGTAGACGGCAGCACTGCTGTTGTCCCTGTTTACATAGGAGTATCAGACAATGCCAATCCCTTGCTGGCCCAGGTCCTCTCCAAATCCATCGCAAAGGCGGGAGAGGGTGCTATGGATGAGGCTGTGTATGCAACCCTTCTTTCGGGCAAGGAAAACAAGGATTTCAGCTACTTCATACAGACTTATCCATTATATTTTGCATTTGGGGTCATAGCGGTTTCTCTGCTGGGAGTGGGAATCCTGTTCATGCGTTACGACGCCCGCCACCAGAAACTGCAGAATCTGATTCTCCAGAAAAAGAATGAGGAGCTGAAGGCGGCCATTGCCATGCAGACACTGCTGAGGCGTAAGGCGCAGACTGACTCCCTGACCGGATTGAAAAACAAAAGCACTACGGAGGAGCTGTGCCGTACCTGTCTGGAACATGCGCAGGGAGACATTTGTGCCCTGTTTATCCTGGACCTGGATAACTTTAAGCACATCAATGATGAGAGGGGGCATCAGGCCGGTGATGTGGTACTCAGGGCCTTTGGTGATACCATACACAAATGTGTGCGGCAGGATGACGTGGCCGGACGCATCGGCGGGGACGAGTTCATGCTGTTCATGGGCGGGATCAAGGATGCGGACCATCTGACACGGTTTGCGGATCGTGTATATAAGGCTTTAAAGGATAATCCTGATTTCAATGCCACCTGCAGCATGGGTATCGCAGTGGCCAGGGCCGGCAGTATATCCTATGAGGAGATGTTTGGGATGGCTGACCACGCTTTATATAAAGCAAAGGAAAACGGCAAGAATAAATACCATATTGAATATATTCAAGGTAAGACAGTGGGAGGCAGGGACTCAGAAGCCGCCGGAAGCTCTGAGTCTGCCAGGGCTTCTGAAGCTGTTGCACCTTCCAGAAATATATAGTGTATTTTGTTTCATTGACTTTTATTTTACTTCAAGAACAGCATCAGGACCGGAATGGTTGCCAGGGACATGATGGTGGTGGTGACAATACAGCGGGAGGCATAATCCTCATCCGCCCCGTATTTGGCATCCAGAAGGGCGCTGGTGCTTCCGGCGGGCATACCGGTAAGGATAAGGGAAACACCTGCCAGCAGGGGCTGTGCGTCAATGAGGTTCAATATATAAAGGGCCACCAGAGGCAACGCTATACAGGGATTCAGAAGGATGTTTTGCATTTTGTCCTGAAATCCGCGGTGGTGAACATGGCCAGGCCTGCGGTCCACATAAAGATGCGGTTGGGAATGATAAAAATGGATGCGGCAAACAGACCTTCGCTTCCATATACCGCGGATACCATGGGCATTCCTAAAAACCCCGAATTATTGACCAGGGTGCAGTATTGAAGGATGCTCTTTTTCTTCTGCGGATATTTGTTATATATAACCTTCCCCAGCAAAAAGGAGAGGATGGATATACTAACCGCCACCACCAGGATTAAGGCTGTCTGTTTCATTACCTCCGGGGTCAGAGGTTTGTTGAAGGAGTTGAAAATCATGCACGGCAGGGTAATTCTAAGGATGATGTCCACCAGCTTTTCCTTGGAGTCACGGTCAATGAGCCCCACCTTCATGCAGTACATTCCCACAGCCAGATAAACCAGAAGTATCATCTGTGCATTGAGCATTCTCAAAAAGCTTTCCATAGGCTCCTCCAATATGGTGTAAAATAACGGCACTGATTCCAGAATATGCCATATAAAGTATACCGCAATTCCCACTGCATGGCTAATTCGTTTTTCAACGAGATACAATTAGTAATTTTAATTCATTGACAGCGGCCCTTTATTAAAATATAATCATGGGTAGGCTGTTTTATTTTTATAAAAAAGAAGAGGTAATTATGCGTCGTATATCCTACATAATCACAAGTCTAATCATGGTCTTTTCAATGGCCACCATCACCGCCTTCGCAAAACCGGACTGGCCCATAGACACAGGGATTCAGTCAGAAGCCGGCATTGTCATGGATATGGATTCCGGGGCCGTGCTGTTTGCCCAGAACATACATGAGCAGAAGATTCCGGCCAGCATTACCAAGCTGCTGACAGCCCTTGTGGTCATTGAAAATACCAATGATCTGGACGCACCAGTCACATTTTCCCATGACGCCATCTACAATGTGGAATCCGGGGCCGGCAACAAGTTCAACCTGGAGGAAGGGGATGTGCTAAGTGTCCGCCAGTGTCTCTATGCCATGCTGCTCCAGTCATCCAACCAGTCGGCCAACGCTCTGGCAGAGTATGTGGCGGGAAGCAGACAGGCTTTTGTGGATATGATGAACCAGCGGATTGCGGAGCTTGGCTGTAATGAAAGCCATTTTGCCAATCCCTCCGGTTTGAACGACGACACCCAGCGCACCACGGCCTACGACATGGCTATCATAGCCAGGGCCTGTTTCCAGAACCCCACTGTGCTGGAGATTGCCTCAGCCAGGACTTCTACCATACCAGCCACTGCCAACAACCCCAATGGGCGGACTTTTTCCATTGAGCATAAAATGCTGCTGTCGGATGATTCCAACTATTATCCCGATGCCATTGCAGGTAAGACCGGCTGGACATCCCAGGCCGGACAGACTCTTGTCACCTATGCCAGACGGGAGGGCAGAGGCCAGATTGCAGTTACCCTTAAGAGTACCCAGAAAACCCATTATTCAGATACAAAGACCATTCTGGATTTCTGCTTCGCAAAATTCAAGAATGTGAACATAGCTGACAATGAAATCGAATATGTCACAGGAGACACGCCTGTAACCATTGCCGGGGAGACATATGATCCTTCGGAACTATCCATTGACAGCGGGGCGGTTATCACCATACCCAATGACGCGCAGTTTACAGATGCGGACAAGGCGCTGGAGACGGATTTGCCTGAGGACCATCCCCAGGAGGCCGTGGCCAGGCTGGTCTACACCTATAATGAGCGGAGAGTTGGAGATGCATGGATTTACAGCTCCAGGGCCCAGGCTGTTAACGCAACTCCCTCCGAGCCCGGTGAGGATACTCCCCAGGAAAGCCAGCCAGAAAAGGACGGACAGGACGTAAAAACCGGCCTTAAGCTTCCAAGGGCAGTGCTCATAGGCGGTGGTGCTGTCCTGGTCTTGGCACTGATTGCAGGCGGCGGAGTATTCTGGTTTAAAAGACGGCAGGCAGCGGAGCGGGAACGCCAGCGCATCCTCAGGGAAAAGCGCAGACAGCGCCTGGCGGACATAGGTTATACGGAAGAGGATTTTGAACGTCTGTTGGGTGAACGAAGAAAGCAGCACGACATGCGCTGATTCTCCTCATGCGGCAGAAAAAAACAGCAGGAAAGAGACGCAGACAGGAGGTTTTGTGAATGGCTGTCTGCGTCTTTTTCGGTACGTTCGCCCGGACGGATCTGTCCGGGGATAGAATGAGAGGAGCGAACTTCATGGCATATTTTCCGTTTTTTGCAGATATTGAGGGAATGAGATGGCTGATTGCAGGCGGCGGAGGTGTTGCCCTGAGAAAGGTGCGGGATCTGCTTCCCTATGGAGCGGTCATTGAGGTAGTATCTCCGGACATGTCCCCTGACCTGAATGAGATGGCAAAAGACAGCGCATACGCAGACACCCTCAAGCTGACCAGAAGAGCGTTTGAGGACAGGGACCTGGACAGGGCCGACTTTGTCATTGCGGCCACGTCTGAGCCCGGCCTTAACAGCAGGATATCCGATCTGTGCAGGTCAAAAAGGATTCCTGTAAATGTGGTGGATGTAAAGGAGGAATGCTCCTTTATCTTCCCGTCCATTGTGCGGGACGGACCTGTGGTGGTGGGAATTTCCACCGGCGGCATGAGCCCTGTCATAGCCAGGTACCTGAAGGCCAGAATCCGGTCCGTAATGCCGGACAGCCTGGGAGAGCTGACAACCCGGCTGGGGGCTTACAGAGAGACAATCAAAAACCTGTTCCCTGACTCGCCCAGGGTCCGCTCAGCCCTGTTTTACGAGCTGGCGGAGGAAGGGCTCAGCCATAACGGCTGTCTCACACAGGAACAGGCGCAAATCATAATAAACAGAAAGCTGGAACAGGAACATGAATGATATCATCCGCATTGGAACCAGAAAAAGCGCACTGGCGCTGATTCAGACACAGCTTGTAGCTGATGAATTAAGGCAGGTCTGTCCTGGCATACAGGTGGAAATCGTAACAAAGGATACCCTGGGGGACCGGATACTGGACAAGCCCTTACAGGAATTCGGGGGCAAGGGTGTCTTTGTATCTGAGTTTGAGCAGGCCATACAGGAAGGCGTCATAGACCTTGCGGTCCACAGCGCCAAGGACCTTCCCATGGAGCTGGCCCAAGGACTGACCATTGCAGCGGTATCCGGGCGGGAAGACCCAAGGGATGTGCTGGTCACCATGAGAGGCCATAAAATCCGGCCGGAGAGCGTGGTCCGTATCGGCACCTCCAGTCCAAGACGGCAGCTTCAGGCCCGGTTGATGTATAAGACACTGTGGCCTGAGGCTGCCGGGGCAGAATGCAGCACCCTCAGGGGCAATGTTCACACCCGCCTCAGGAAACTGGAAGAGGAGAACTTTGACGGTATCATCCTGGCGGCTGCCGGATTAAAAAGGCTGGGACTGCTGGAACAGGATGCCTACGAATATACGTTTCTGGCTCCGGAAGAATTCATACCGGCGGGAGGCCAGGGACTGATGGCGGTGGAGGCAAAAGCAGGAACCGCGGCCCACAGTCTCACCCTGGCCATGGACCATGCCCAGGGACGGCTGTGCCTGGAGCTGGAGAGAAGCGTCCTTAAACAGCTGGATGCGGGATGTCATGAGCCCATCGGCATCTACTCTGTCCTTCAAAACGGGCAGTTGGAGGTATGGGGAATCAGCAGCCCCAGGGGTGAGGTAAAGCGGATTCACCTGACCGGCGGTACATCCCGGAGGGATATGGAAAAACTGGCGTCAGAAGCATGGAAAGGATTGATGTGATATGGAGAATAAGGGAATGGTATATCTGGTGGGCGCAGGTCCGGGAGACCCGGCCCTGATGACCTTGAAAGGCCAGGCGCTTCTTAGCTCCTGCGGCGCCCTTGTCTATGACCATCTGGCATCCAGACAATTCCTGGAATGGGTGCCCTCTGCCTGCCGCAAAATCTATGTGGGCAAACAGGCCGGACATCACTCCATGAAACAGGATGAGATAAACGCCGTTCTGGTGGAACTGGCTCTTTCAGGGCTTACGGTGGTCCGGCTAAAGGGTGGGGATCCCTTTGTGTTCGGGCGGGGCGGCGAGGAAATCCAGGCGCTGGAGGCCCACGGGATTCCCTACGAGACCGTTCCTGGCGTAACATCCGCCATAGCGGTCCCGGAATGCGCCGGCATACCCGTAACCCACCGCGGGGTAAGCAGAAGCTTTCATGTGATTACAGGCCACACCCGGGACGGAGAGGATTGTCTCCCTCCTGAGTTTGAAACATACGGTTCCCTGCCGGGCACCCTGGTATTCTTAATGGGCCTGGGACAGCTTCCGGCCATTGCAGCCAGGCTGATTGAGGGAGGAATGGCCCCGGACACACCTGCGGCTGTCATTGAAAAAGGCACCCTGCCGGACCAGAGGACAGTCCGGGCGCCGCTTTCCGGGATTTACGCCAAGGTCATGGAGGCGGGGATCGGCACCCCGGCCATTATTGTTGTGGGCGAAACAGCCTCCTTTGATATGAAATGCGATCTGAAATGCCGTTCTTTTGGTCCCCTGTCCGGATACAGAATCGGCATGGTTGGCACACGGCATTTTACAGACAGTCTTGGACATGCCCTTAAACAGGAGGGAGCGGTTGTCTCACCAATCCTGGAGATGAAAGTGATATCCCATGCAAAATGCCCTGCCATGCAGGAAGCCTACCGAAATCTGGCTGCATACACCTGGCTGATATTCACCAGCGCCAATGGTGTGCGCCTGTTCTTCCAGGAAATGCAGCAATCCGGCATGGATTACCGCTTGCTGGGTCATATAAAATTTGCCGTTATCGGCGACGGCACCGGCAGGGAACTGGCGAACTTCGGTTTCCACGCAGACTATATGCCGGATTCCTTCTGTGCCGAGGCTCTGGCCCGTGGACTGGCATCCATCCTTACAGACAGAGACCGCATCCTCATTGCCCGCTCCAAAGGCGGATCACCTGTTCTGACCAGTATACTGGAAAAAGCCGGACTTGTTTACGATGACATTGTTCTTTACCAGGTGGAAGGCAGGCTGGTGCGTGAACAGAGGCAGGCAGATACAGAAGAACCGGGGGATGCCAAATTGCCGGCGGAAGAGGGATTTGACTATATCACCTTTGCCAGCGCGTCCGGTGTAAGGGCTTATCTTTCAAGCGGCCTGCATATAAATCCCGGACAAAGGACAGGACAGACCAGGCTGGTATGCATCGGGGACATAACGGCAGGGGAGTTAAAAAAACATGGAATAAAGGCAGATATCACTGCCGGAACATACCATATACAGGGGCTGGTGCAGGCCATTGCAGATGACGCCATATCCCGCGAAGCGGAAGGTTCTGCATCCGTATAACCTGTAGTTATGAAAAATATATAAATAAAGTATAAAGAAAGTGTTAAAATATCATTGATTTCTCTGTGTTAAAGTGGTAAACTTCTTGACATCAAGAGTTTGATACTTGAGAAAAGCAATGACTGGGACATGTCATGGTTTCAGATTCCGGCACAGAGAGCAGCCCGGCTGGTGGAAGGGCGCGCGCGAGGAATCATGGCCTCACCCAACAGCTTCTGTTCTGAACCCCTTTCCCGAGAGAAAGGCCAGTAGGGATGGACGGGTTTCTTTCCGTTAACAAAGATTCCGGCTGACTGAGAGCAGCAGGAACTTAAGGGGCTGTCCTTTTACGGGGCGGCAAACAGAGTGGTAACGCGGATTGATTCGTCTCTGCATCGCAAGGTGCAGGGACCTTTTCTTTTTACGGGGCCGGTTATTGTTCTTTTCAGTGCAGGGGGCTTAAGCAGGACGCAGAGGCATTTCCCGGAAAAACTCTTTGAAACCTACTTTATATACGTGAGGAGACTTGATGATGAATGGTTTAGTTATGATGCTTTTAGCCGTAGTGGTATTAGGCGGTGCCTACCTGATTTACGGCAGATATCTGGCAAAGAAATGGGGCGTTGACCCCGATGCAAAGACCCCGGCCTATGAGATGGAGGACGGTGTGGACTATGTGCCGGCTGATACCAACGTGGTATTCGGCCACCAGTTTGCCTCCATTGCAGGAGCAGGCCCCATCAACGGACCCATCCAGGCCGCTATGTTTGGCTGGCTGCCCGTTATGCTGTGGATTCTTCTGGGAGGCGTATTCTTCGGCGCGGTTCAGGACTTTGCCGCCATGTATGCTTCCGTCAAGAACAAGGGCCGTTCCATTGGCTACATAATCGAGGTTTATATCGGCAAGCTCGGCAAAAGGCTGTTCCTTTTATTCACCTGGCTGTTCTCCATCCTGGTAGTGGCTGCCTTTGCTGACATTGTGGCAGGCACATTCAATGGTTTTGATGCAGCCACAGGCGAGAGAATCGCTGCTAACGGAGCCGTGGCCACCACATCTCTTTTATTTATTGCATTTGCAGTGGTACTGGGATGCTTCCTGAAGTATGGAAAATGCAGCAAGCTGGTAAATACCCTGGTTGCCATCGGACTTCTTGTTCTGGCTGTCGCCCTTGGACTGGCATTTCCCGTCTATGTGCCCCAGAGCGCATGGCTCATTTTCGTATTCCTGTATGTGATTGTTGCCTGCGTGACTCCTGTATGGGCTCTGCTTCAGCCCAGGGATTATCTGAACAGCTACCTGCTGCTGGCCATGATTATCGGTGCGGTTCTGGGAATATGTGTTTATAATCCGGCCATCAACCTTCCCTCCTTTACATCATTTGTGTTTACAGATGCAAAGGGAAATATTTCCTATCTGTTTCCAACCCTGTTCGTTACAATTGCCTGCGGTGCCGTATCCGGCTTCCATGCACTGGTATCCTCCGGAACAGCCAGCAAGCAGATTAAAAATGAAAAGAACATGCTGCCGGTATCCTTTGGCGCCATGCTGTTAGAAAGTCTTTTGGCCATTACCGCGTTAATTGCTGTCGGTGCGCTGGCTACCAGTGAAGGCCTTCCAACCGGAACACCTCCACAGGTATTTGCCAAGGCCATTGCCATGTTTCTTACCACATTGGGAATGCCTGATTCCATCAGCTATACACTGATCACGCTGTCCATTTCCGCCTTTGCCCTGACCAGCCTGGATTCCGTGGCGCGCGTGGGACGTATTGCTTTCCAGGAATTTTTTACCAACGACGATATTGACCCGTCAAAGCAGAGTTCCCTGAACAAGGTGCTGACTAACAAATATTTCTCCACCATACTGACCCTGGCTCTCTGCTACGCATTATCCAGGGCAGGTTACGCGAGCATCTGGCCTCTGTTCGGCTCTGCCAACCAGCTGCTTTCCGCACTGGCCCTGATTGCCTGCGCCGTATTCCTGAAAAAAACACACAGACAGGGCGTCATGCTCTGGGGGCCCATGGTTATCATGCTGGGCGTCACCTTTACGGCCCTGAGCCTTAAAATCAAGGACCTTATATCGGCCCTGTCAAGCCAGTTTGTATTCGGCAACGCGCTTCAGCTGGTGTTCGCAGTTCTTCTTCTGGTTCTGGGCGTGATTGTTGCCTTTGAGGGCATCCGCAAGCTTTTGGATAAGGATACAGAGGCAGATAAGGCAGCTCCGGGCAAGGGTGTGACTGCGTAGAGGGCGTGACCGCCGCATTGTTTATCTGCAATAAAAGGATGCAAACTCTGTAAAGAGAACATGCATCCTTTTATTGTGTTTTAAGCAGAACCCATCCGGGGATGCCGGAAGCGTATTTTTTGGAAAACCGTTCAATTTCTATGTTCATTTTACTTGAAAAGCCAGGACAGGTAATGCATAATGATAAAAGATGAACCTTCTGATATCTTACTGTAACAGCTTCAGCAATACGGATTCGGGTTCAGGAAAGCAGGACTTCACATGAAACACAGATACAAATGGCTCCGCATACTGGCCGCTCTCGTTGTCATGACGGTTTTTGCTGCCGGTATCATGGCTTATCTGATATGGAACGGACAGATTCTCTTAAACAATCCTTCAAAAACACGTTATCCGGTACGGGGTGTGGATGTGTCCCATTACCAGGGCGAAATTGACTGGAAGGTGCTGGGACGGCAGGATATTGATTTTGCTTACATCAAAGCCACAGAGGGCAGTTCTCATGTGGATGAGAAATTTTCTCAGAATTGGTCTGAGTCGGCCCTGTCCGGCCTGGCTGTGGGAGCATACCATTTTTTCAGTTTTGACAGCAGCGGGAAGGACCAGCTGGCGCATTTCATCCAATGTCTGCCTGACAGGGAAGGAATGCTTCCGCCGGCAGTTGACGTGGAGTTTTACGGTGACAAGGCTGCCAATCCTCCAAATCCGGCGGACGTGGAGCAGGAGCTAGGGACCTTGCTGGAAGGACTGGAAGCACAGTACGGGATGGTCCCTGTAATCTATGCTACAGAGGAATCCTGGAACCTGTACATCCGCGGAAGGTTTGACCGGTATCCGCTCTGGATTCGCAACGTGAAAACAAAGCCCCGCACCGAGGGGGAACCATGGCTGCTGTGGCAGTATACCAACCGCCAGCGTCTTGGGGGCTATGAGGGAGACGAGACATTTATTGATATGAATGTGTATTGCGGGAGCTGTGAACAGTGGGAAAACTGGTACGGGAATCGTAATAAATCGTAAGGAGTGCCCAAAGACTTTTCTTACTTCTCCTGCTATACTTTTGACAAAGGCCATTGGCGGGATTATCCCGGTTTGGAAACAGATAAAGGGGCAGGTAAGGAGGAGCAGATATTTTATATGGAACCAACAACAGAAGAAAAAAACGGACAAAACCAGGAGGACAGACAGGATACAGAACCAAACAGCAACAAACCTCATAAGCCGGGAAAGGGCAGATACATGATTGTGTCAGCCCTGATCGGCATACTGGTTTTAGCTGCCGTTCTGGCTGTATTCATGACAAGGAACAGGGAGACCGGCAGCGTAATAGCCGGGATGGATTACCACGAAGCAGCTGTGGATAATAAAATCTATACCTCGTATTCCCAGCATGATACGCGCTGGAGCAGCAATCCTCTGGGCAGTTCAAAGGACACCATGGGAAGTTCCGGATGTCTGACCAGCTGCATCGCCGCATCCCTGACCGCTCAGGGGGTGCACAGTTTTTCGCCGGGGGAACTGAATCAGATTTTCAATGAAAATAAGGTTTATAATGACCGCGGAGCCATTGTGTGGAAGGAACTGGAGCAGGCATTGCCCTATGCCAGAGTCCGCCTGGACTGCGGTACCACCAGCGAGAGCATCGACCGCCTGCTGGATGAAAAAATGTATCCCATTGTAAAGGTAAAGCGTAAAAGCGGGGCCGTGCACTGGATTATGCTTACGGGTACGGAAAAGGATACTCTCGATATCACAGCCATGGATCCCATTGACGGTTTCGTCCATATGAGTGATTATGATAACCGTATCTATGGCATCAGGGTGGTAACCGGCAGCGGGAAATCATTGGAAACAACAGGAGGGGAGACGGAAGCATCAGGTAAACCCGATGAAGTTTCCGGCACCTTGTCTGGACAGGGACAGGATAAAACCGGTAAAACAGAGGACAGGGATACAGCCCCAGTGACAGGCAGGGCGGAGGAAGGCTTCTGGAAAACAGAGGAAGCCTTTGCACGCAAAGAGATTCAGCCTGTATCCTTAGAAGAACTTGGAAAGGCGCCTGATGCGCAGGGCATAGTATTTTTATCAGCCCTTTCCCAGAATAAATTCCGTCTCTACGGCTATGCAGAACCGGCAGGACATTACAACGGTATTTACATCACGGACTGGGAGGGCAACATGAATTCCTTTCCCTCCATTCCCTATACTTCTCCCCGGTTGATTCTTCCTAAAATGGGATGGGACCAGGAGAACGGCATATTGAAAGCCTCTTTTCATACCATGACCGGCACTTCCTTGTCCAGAGAGCAGTTTTATGCCTTCCTGCGATATGACACAGGACATCTGGAACCATATGAATTCCGGGAAGAGGATTATGAAAAACAGCTGGACCGGCGCCTGTCCTATAAACTCGACAAGGAGAAAAACATGGTCACATTCTACGATGAGTCGGAAAAAATCGTATCCTTACCCTTAGAGGACCTGGACAGCAGCCGCATCCGGGATGTCATTTATACGGATTTTGTGGCCTTTAATCCGAATCAGCCCGTGACAATGACATTTACCCCTGGTTTTATAATAGAAGGAATGATGGCCCCTCAATACCTGGAGTCGGATGTCCGTCTGGAAGCAGCCATTGATGTCATACGCGATTGGGATTCCAGCGGAGCAGATGTGGTGAAATTCCATATCAGGGACATTGAAAAGGGCGGGGCCTGATTATGGGATTCGATTGCCCTTCACGGCATTTGAGAATATTTTAGATATATAACAGCATTTTACGCTCAATTTCCTCAATTTTCCTCAATTTCTCTTGACTTGGAGTTGACTTTAGGTTGTAGACTCTCATTACAGCTTAACAACAACATTTCAAGGAGGACAATCATTATGTCTATTGTTTACATGACAAGGGAAATCACGCCGGAAAGTCTGGTCCGGATTTACCGCGCATTGGGTGTCACATTACCCGGCAGCGCAGCAGTAAAGATCTCCACAGGTGAGCCGGGCGGCCGCAATTTCCTGCAGCCGGAGCTTATCAGGAACCTTGTGCAGGAACTTAAGGGCACCATTGTAGAGTGCAACACAGCCTATGAGGGAAAAAGGAACACTTCCAAAGCTCACTGGGAGACCATGCGGGACCATGGGTTCACAGCCATTGCTCCCTGCGATATCCTGGACGAGGAGGGCTATATACCCCTTCCGGTAACAAACGGTCATCATCTGAGGGAAAATTATGTGGGATCCCATCTTCAAAACTATGATTCCATGCTCATGCTTTCTCATTTCAAAGGCCATGCCATGGGAGGCTTTGGCGGGGCTTTAAAGAACATGTCCATTGGTCTGGCATCCTCTTACGGCAAAATATGGATTCATTCTTCCGGCACCAGTACCCGGTTTGAGGATGTATTTACAGCGGACCACGATTCATTCCTGGAATCCATGGCGGACGCGGACCGCTCCGTCATGGACTATATTGGCCGTGAAAATATAGTGTACATCAATGTGGCCAACCGTTTATCCGTGGACTGCGACTGCGACGCCCATCCCCATGACCCGGAGATGGGGGACATCGGTATTTTCGCATCCGTTGATCCTGTGGCCCTGGACCAGGCGTGTGTGGATGCAGTATACGCTTCTGAGGATGACGGAAAGGCTGCCCTGATAGAGCGCATAGAATCCCGAAACGGGATACACACGGTGGAGGCAGCCCATTCTCTTGGCCTTGGCAGCCGCAGATATGAGCTCAGATGTATTGATTCACACAAAAATTGATTCATACAAGATTACCGGGTAAAGGAGTTGATGAAGGTTGACTATTGCAGAAGTCAGCAGACAATATGACATATCGGCCGATACACTGCGCTACTATGAACGGATCGGCCTTCTACCCCATGTGGGCCGTACGTCCGGCGGCATCCGCAATTATTCCGAGGATGACTGCCATTGGGTGGAGTATATCAAGTGCATGCGCAGCGCTGGGGTTTCCGTGGAGACATTGCTGGAATATGTGACATTGTTCCATCAGGGAGCTTCCACCATCCAGGCCAGAAAGAACCTCCTTCTGGAACAGCGGGAGCAGATTGCTGCCCGAATCAATGAGCTGAACCAAGTCTTGGCAAGGCTGGACTGGAAACTGGACGGCTACGAGGAACGGATGCTGTCATACGAGGAGCATTTAAAATAAAATTCAACCGGACATGGAAAAAGCCTTATATTATAAGGGTGCAACAGATTATTGCGTGACACCGGAACCAAAAGCAGATAATATGAATTCAGAACAAAGACGATTATAAAATGGTTCCCGGAGGTACCGCTATGAAAAATACAGTAGGAAAGAATATTGTAAAATTGAGAAAGGAACAGGGGATGTCCCAGGAACAGCTGGCCCAAAAGCTTCATGTCACCCGGCAGGCCGTGTCCAATTGGGAAACAGGCAGGAGCCAGCCGGATCTGGATATGCTGGAAGCCCTGGCAAGCGCCTTTGAAACCGATATTCTTGTAGTCATATACGGTCATATGCCAGCCGGCGCGGATGAGGAAACCAGGTCTGCCGTCAGAAAGCGTCACCTGAAAAAGGCCGTGTTCTGGGGCATCCTGACCCTGGCCTCATACCTCATTCTGACAGCGTTAGGACGGCATCTGGATGTGCTAAAAACCAGGACATACAATTCCATGCCTTATATCCTGCTGCAGACATCCGTCATGCCTCTTATAAGTGTGGGATTTGCTGTCAGCCTGATGCATGTGCTGAATGTGGCAGGCACCGTACGGATAACCGAGTCAGCCATAAGAAAAAAACTCCTTGTGGTGGGAGGGCTGTCAGCCGCACTCTACATGCTCTGTATGCTGTGGCTGTTTGTCCCCCTTCCGTTATTCCCGGGAGCCCCCCTGTGGATTTGGCGCATGTCCTTTTCCGTTATCCCCCATATCCTGTTTTTTTCCATAGGACTGCTTCTTTACCTCGGACTGGACCATGACAGCGAATGAAAACCTGTGCCGGGAGACTGGCTGTTTAAGCATTATAACAATCCCAGTCACACACGCCGTACATTCCTGATAAGGAGGATACCACATGATAAGCGTCGAATTTCACAACACAGTGGATGATTCCCTGCTGAAGTTTGCAGTCATCCTGTCCCGATACCAGGGGAAATGGCTGTTTTGCCAGCATAGGGATCGGGATACCTACGAGTGTCCCGGAGGCCGCAGGGAAGCAGGGGAAAAGATAGAACACACGGCCCGCAGGGAATTATACGAAGAGACTGGTGCAGTGGGCTTCACCCTGACGCCGTTAAGTGCATATTCGGTCCGTGAGACAGCTGGAGACCCTGATACGCCTGGGATAAGCTACGGAATGCTCTATTACGGCCACATTACAGAGCTGGGACCCATACCAGAGGGGTATGAGATAGCCCGCACCGCACTGTTTAAGAAACCGCCCGCCAACTGGACCTATCCTGACATCCAGCCTGTCCTTCTCGGATATCTGAAAGCCTGGCTCCGGGAGTCAGGAGATGGCGGGGCCAATGATTTCTGATTGTCACTTCCGGTGTTTCCTGTTATAATGATAAGGAAATACGGAGGTTTGTAAATGATACTGATGAATGAAATACCAGACCGGTTCTGGAGCCTGTTCCGCTCTGTCAACCGGTCTACTTACATAGAGGCACTTCTTAAAATCAACGAGGAGTATGAGTACAGCAATTACTTTCTCAGCAGGGAAGTCTGCATCCAGCTTTTAAGTGAATATTTCTCCCGGAAAAAATATGTTATATGGCAGGATGAGACCGAGGATGACTGGGATGAACTGGAACCGCCTGCCACCAGGGTTCTTAACTGGCTCCTGAGGACCGGCTGGCTCCGCAAGGTGGATGATTACGCCAGCATGACGGTCAACATCGTCATTCCGGATTACGCCGCGGTGATGATTGAGGCATTTTCACGTTTATTAGGCGATGATGAGGATGAGACCCAGGTTTATATCCAGAATGTCTATGCCATTCTATTTTCTCTGAAAAACGACCCCCGCTCCAGCGTCAGCCTGCTAAATACGGCTCTCATAAACACGAAAAAACTGAACAAGTCCCTTCAGGACATGCTGCACAATATGGATAAGTTCTTTGGCAGCCTGCTGGAACAAAAAAATTACGGGACCCTGTTAAAGGAGCACCTGGAAGGATACGTGACGGAAATTGTCAATAAAAAATATCATATATTAAAGACCTCGGACAATTTTTATCTCTACAAGACAGATATTAAATCCTGGATAGCCGCTATGCGGGAGGACAGTTCCTGGATAAATAAAATGTGCGCAAAAAGCGCGGCTTCAACCAGAGGCCAGAAAAAGGCCCCCCTGACAGAATACGATATTGTGGAGAAGCTGGACCAGCTGGAGCGCGGGTTCGACGATATAGAACACCGCATCTCCAACATGGACAAGGAGCACTCCCGTTACGTCAAGGCAACCGTCACACGCCTCAACTACCTGTTAAACCAGGAGGACAACATGAAGGGGCTTGTAATCAGGCTTTTAAACCATCTGTCGGAATACGGCTGCCCGGATGAGGACCTGACAGCTGTAAGCGCCAGGATGAACCTGTCCCAGATGACCATATTGTCAGAAAAATCCCTGTACAAACGGCGTAAGACCAAGGCAGACTTTACAGAACAGTTAAAGGATGAGGAAGAATCCGAGGAGCTGTCCATGGAGGAGGTTCTGAACCTGAACAAGGTCAGGAACCGTTACAGCCAGAAGGAGATTGAAGCCTTTATAGAAGGCAGCATGACAGACGGAAAAATGGTGGTGGACGAACAAACCATACATTCGGACCAGGACTTTGAAAAACTGATACTGGCCTATGACTATTCCACCAGGAGAAAGAGTCCTTATAAGGTGGAAGAGGAAGATTCGGAAATGGTGCACTGCAAAGGCTATACCTATCCGCGGCTGGTATTTGTCAGGAGGGCAAGATAGTGGAAAACATGGAATTGGAAAACAGCATGACAGACATCACGCCGGCGGCCGGATACACCGGAAACGGCGTTCCTTACTACGACAATCTGATGCAGTCGGAGCAGATGGAAGTGACGGAAATCATCCGTCTCCTGTGGCGCCAGACCTTTATACTGGAACACAAATATGACAAGCGCACCGGAAGATTCCAGTACAACAGAGACTACCGGGTATGCAGCAAACACCTGGAATTTATGAAGAATTATTTTGCCATCAGTGGAGTGGAGCTGCGCGAAAACAGCCAGATGGGCGTCATGTACATCCAGGGTGAAACTGTGGTGGGAGACAAGCTGCCCCGCCTGGCCACCCTGTATCTGCTGGTGCTGAAGCTGATATACGATGAACAGATGGAAAGCGTTTCCACCAGTGTCAATGTCTATACATCCCTGCGGGAAATCCACGAAAAGCTGGGCAATTACAGGCTGTTCAAGAAGCAGCCCGCTCCCACGGATATCCGCCGGGCAGTGACCCTCCTGAAAAAATACCAGGTCATAGAACCTTTGGACCTGCTGGAGGACTTAAAAAGCGAAAGCCGCATGATTATATATCCCTGCATCAACGTGGTGCTCATGGGAGACGATGTGCGCTGCCTTCTTTCCTCCTTTGAGGATGATTCGGATGAAAGCGGAGTCCAGTTGAAAGCTGATTTGGAGGAGGAAGAACCGGATGCCACGGACGAAATGACGGAGGATGAAATGGCGGAGGATGAAATGTCACAGGATGAAATGTCACAGGATGAGATGACGCAGGATGAAATGACACAGGGTGAATTGACATCTGAGGAAGGAGAACCATGGAACAGAAAATAGCAAACGATCGTTTTCTCGCCCTTTCCAGGATATGCTTGAATAACTGGCACTATATAACCAAAAGGACTCTGTCCTTTAATGATGAAATTAATTTTTTTACCGGACATTCGGGCAGCGGCAAATCCACAGTTATAGACGCCATGCAGATTGTGCTCTATGCCAATACGGACGGCAGGGGCTTCTTCAACAAGGCGGCTGCCGATGACTCTGACCGCAGCCTGATTGAATACTTAAGAGGTATGGTAAATATCGGTGAAAACAACGAGTTTTCCTATCTGCGCAACCAGAATTTTTCCTCCACCATTGTGTTGGAGCTGAAACGAAGCGATACGGGCCAGTGCCAGTGTGTGGGAATTGTTTTTGATGTGGAGACAGCCACCAATGAGATATCCCGCCGTTTCTTCTGGCACAAAGGCCCCATGTGGGAAAATGGCTACAGGGGCGGGAAACGGACCATGTCCATCGTGGAAATAGAAGACTATCTTCAGGCGAATTACAGCCGGGATGATTATTTCCTGACCTCCCACAACGAGCGATTCCGCCGCATACTCTATGATTCCTACCTGGGGGGCCTGGACTCTGAAAAATTCCCCCTTCTCTTCAAGCGGGCCATCCCATTCAGAATGAATATCAAACTGGAGGATTTTGTAAAAGAATACATCTGCATGGAGCAGGATATCCATATCGAGGACATGCAGGAAAGTGTTATGCAGTACGGCCGCATGAGAAAGAAAATAGAGGACACATGTGCGGAAATCCAATCCTTAAAACAGATTGAGGACAGATTCATAACCTATGCTGACAAGGAACAGCAGATCGAAAAATGTTCCTACTTTGTGCAGAAATTGGAGATTCTGCAGCTTCAGTCAGAGGTCCGTACCCTGGCTGACAGGGCAAAGCTGGCAGGAGAGGACCTGAAAAAGCAGGTTCAGGCCAGAAGCTCAGTGGACGAACAGATTGGCGAGCTGACCCGGCAGAGCGACGAGCTGCTGCGCCGTATTGCCTCCACAGGATATGAGGAGCTGAAAAGCCAGCTTAAGAGCCTGAATGAACTGTTGGAACAGCTGGGAAAAAGCGAAGCCAGGTGGCAGCAGACCGCAACCGCCTTAAAGCGCTGGGAGGAAGAGGACATCACCTCCAACCAGACCCTTTGGGATATGGAGGAATTTGAAAACCGCACCATTGACCTGGAGACATTGGAACGACTGAAAAAAAACATGGTATCCATGCGTACAGATACGGAAAAACAGCATCAGGAAACTGCCGCCGCTGTCAGAGAGCTCAAAAAGCAGGAAAAGCAGACAGGAGATGAACTGGAAAAACTTCGTTCCGGCAGCAAAGCCTATCCCAAATACCTGGAAAATGCCAGGAGCTACATCCAGCGCCGCCTTCTGGAGAAAACTGGTAAGAGCGTGGATGTGCATGTGCTGGCCGATCTGCTGGACGTAAAGAGGGATGAGTGGCGCAACGCGGTGGAGGGCTATCTGGGAAACAATAAATTAAATCTGGTGGTAGCTCCTAAATACGCCAGATCCGCCCTGGAAATCTACGGGGAACTGGATAAAAAGGAATACTTCAATGTGGCTGTGCTGGATACGGAAAAGGCATCCCAGAACCAGCCCCAGGTACAAAAAGGCGCCCTCTCAGAGGAAGTGACTGTGAGGGAGTCCTACTTAAAACCCTATATAGACCTGCTGCTTGGAAAGGTTATCAAGTGCAATACCATAGAAGAATTAAGGGAATGCCGTATCGGCATCACCAGCGGCTGCATGCTCTACCACACCTTCCGCCTGCAGCATATCAACCCGGATAACTACACTAAATTTGCCTATATCGGCAAGGACAGCGTCAGGAGGCGTATCCGTCTTCTGGAGCAGGAACTGGCGAGCCTGGAGGAAAAGAAAAAGCCTTTGGATGAAACGGCCAGGGAGTCCCTTAGAATCCTGGCCCTCCCCTGGCTCTCAGCCGAACCCGCGGAATACATGGACTGGCTGAATGACATAAACAGCTACAAAGCCAAGGAGCGTGAAAAGAAAAAACTGATACAGAAGCTGGAGCTTTTAAAGGAGCAAAATGTAGACCAGTTAGAACGGGACCGCCAGGCGGTTATCACGCTCTGCGACGGTAAAAAGAGGGAGAGGGACAGCCTGAATGTGCTGATCCGTGACAAAGAGCGGGAGATAGAAGGGTGCCGGAATAAGTCCATTGACAGCCAGTCCCTTCTCACGTCAAAGGAACGGGAGTTAAAGCAGAATCCTGACTATGACAACGAACTGTCAGCCTATCTGTCCTCCAGGGATACGGTGCGCTATGACAGGGAAAAGGAAACCTTCATTGCCAGGTGCAGCAAACTGTCTGAGGCCAGGGAAGCAGCTTTTCAGGCGCTTCTGGCCGTCAGGACCAGCTATATCAGGACTTACCCCAACCGCAATTTTACGGTAAACGCCAGAGATAATGCTGCCTATGACCGCCTTTTAAGCGACCTGAAATGCGATAATCTGGAAGAATACAAGCAGAAAGCCACGCAGCAGGCCAAATCCGCGGTAGAACATTTCCGGGATGACTTTATGTATAAAATCCGCAGCGCAATCCGGGAGGCCCTGATACGCAAGGATGAGCTGAACCGCATCATCAGCCGCCTGGATTTCGGAAAGGACAAATACCAGTTTGTTATCGGCCGTAACAAAGGACCTGACGGGCGTTTCTACGATATGTTTATGGATGATTCACTGGACATCAATCCGGCCGACCTCAATTATTCTTATGAAAACCAGATGGACCTGTTTACCATAGAACATGAAAAACAGTATGGGGATTTGATGAATGAACTCATCAGTATTTTCATTCCCCCGGAAAACGCCACCCCGGAGCAGATGGACGAGGCCAGGCGGAATATGGATAAGTATTCAGATTACCGCACCTACCTGTCCTTTGACATGCAGCAGCTTATACAGAATGAAGACGAGGTAATCAAAATACGGCTGAGCAAAATGATTAAGAAGAATTCAGGCGGAGAAGGACAGAACCCGCTGTATGTGGCTCTTCTGGCCAGCTTTGCCCAGGCCTACCGCATCAATCTGCCCTCCAAGGTGGAGCGCAATCCAACCATACGTCTGGTGGTGCTGGACGAAGCATTTTCCAAGATGGACGGGGAGAAGGTGGCCAGCTGTATTGAACTCATCCGCGGCCTTGGGTTCCAGGCCATCATCAGCGCCACCAATGACAAAATCCAGAATTACGTGGAAAACGTGGACAAGACCTTTGTCTTTGCAAATCCCAACAAAAAGTCCATATCCATCCAGGAATTTGAACGGGAGCGCTTTGTTGAGCTGATGCAGGATATAGAAGATGGGGATGAATTTGCGGAAACGTTATAATAACCGTCATTATAAAAAGGGAGGGGAAACCGATTATGAATGCACCGTTGGAATGTATTATCCAAAAATACGAGAAGAGTACTGTGGACTGGAAGAAAGGTATGAGCGGAAAACGCTCTGTCATATTCAGGGAACAGGATTTTAAAGAGACAGGAAAACGGGACTTTATGAACCAGCTTATGGAACTGGAAATGGAAGGGCTGGTGAAGGTCAAATGGTATCAGTACGGTATCGAAGCGGAGAAGGCGTGGTACAGCCTGGAACAGATGGAGACTATATACCAACGACTGGGAAAAATACCGAAGTTCAAGCGTATCAATAAACTGAAAGAAGAGGTGGACCAACAGCTTGCTTTGATACAAAGCCAGTGGATACGCAGCTATTACCAATCCTTTCTCCAAAGTCTGGATAAAGGAGATGTTCCCAAAGCACTGGATACCCCAAAACGGGAACTGCTGTTTACTTGTTTCAAGGCCATAGATTGTCTACAGGAACCAGTCTACAAAAGGATTTTCAGTAAAAAATATCTGGGTAAATCCAAGGCATTTGAAAAACATCTGCAATCCAAAGTCTTATCTGCTGCGAGGGCTTATCTGGACACGGTAAATGATGACATGGATGACCGGCAGGTACTGGATCAGCTGATGATTAACGGCTATGCCCAAGAGTTAGCCGTGAAAGGAAACCTGATTATTGAACTGGCAGGAAACAAGATAAATCTTTCTTTGTTTCCCAGTGGATTTGTCTTTAATAATCAGACGCTCAGAAGCGCATCTATCCCACCGGAGCAGTCCATTTCAAAGGTGATTACAGTGGAAAATAAAGCGAATTATGAAAGTATGCCCTATGAGGAAGGGACTCTAATCATATATTCACACGGATACTTTTCCCCGGATGAGCGTGCGTTTCTGATTCAGCTGGAACGGGTTTTGTCCGGCATTCATACTTCCTGTGAGACGGCCTATCTCCACACAGGCGACTTGGATTATGGAGGAGTTAAGATATTTCAATATATTAAGAAACGCATTTTCCCGAAACTGTATCCATACCTTATGGATACACAAACGTATGATCAGTATATGGCTTACGGTGAACCTATAGAAACCAGTAAACTGGAAAAACTCCAGCGGACAGCCGAACCCCTCCTCCAGCCCCTCATAGACAAAATCTGCGCTGAAAAACAGGTGATAGAGCAGGAATCCTTCCTGTTTTGAACTTTTATTTATACAAAAAAGTAAAAAAAGTTTGCAAAAAATCTTAAAATGGAATAAAATAGTAAAAATACCACTTTTACAGGAGGAATTTTATAAGAGAAAATCAAACAGTCGAAAGGAGAGGTTTTGCATGATTGAAACAAAGGAATTTATGGACAACTTGAGCCAGTGGTCAGACATTTGTCTGAGCGATGAGAGGATTGATTTGGAACTGTATGAAAAGTACGACGTGAAGCGTGGGCTCCGTGATAAAAACGGAAACGGCGTGGTAGCGGGTCTGACGAAGGTGTCCAAAATCGAAGCCAACAAAGTAGTGGATGGAGTAAAGGTCCCCTGCGAAGGAAAACTATTTTACAGAGGTTATAATATCTATGATTTGATTGGCGGTGTAGTGAGAGAAAACCGATATGGTTTTGAAGAAATTGCATACCTGCTTCTGTTCGGAGAACTTCCTAATGCAGATCAGCTTACAAAATTTAAAGAAAGCCTGGCATTCAGCCGTACACTTCCCACAAATTTTGTCCGTGACGTAGTAATGAAAGCACCGACAAAAGATATGATGATATCCCTAAGCAAGAGTATTCTCACCCTGGCTTCCTATGACGAGAAGGCCTGGGATATTACGGTTCCCAATGTACTCAGACAGTGCATGATGCTCATTAGCGTAATGCCCATGCTGGCTGTGTACGGCTACCATGCCTATAACCATTATGAGAGGGACGGCAGCATGTACATACACCGCCCGGACGAGAATCTCTCTACCGCTGAGAATCTGCTCCGCCTTCTGAGGCCCGACATGAAGTACTCGCAGGTGGAAGCCCATGTACTGGATTTGGCGTTAATCCTGCATATGGAACATGGCGGCGGCAACAACTCCACCTTCACCACCCATGTGGTTACCTCCTCTGGCACAGATACATATTCTGTCATCTCCGCAGCCCTGGCCTCCTTAAAGGGACCCAAGCACGGCGGAGCCAACATCAAGGTGGTGGAAATGATGCAGGATTTAAGGAGTGAGGTAAAGGATGTCACTGACAGGGATGAGGTGGAATCCTATCTGAAGAAACTGCTTCACAAAGAGGCATTTGACCGCAAAGGCCTTATCTATGGAATGGGCCATGCAGTGTATTCCAAGTCAGATCCGCGTGCCGAGATTTTCAAACGCTTTGTGCGTCAGCTTTCAGAGGAAAAGGGCCGTATGGAGGAATTTGCCCTCTATTCCATGATTGAGGAGCTGGGACCCAAGGTTATCACTGAGGAACGCAGAATCTACAAGGGAGTCAGCGCCAATGTGGACTTCTACAGCGGATTTGTATACAGCATGCTGGATATTCCGGAAGAAATGTTCACGCCCATCTTTGCAATCGCCAGAATCGTGGGATGGAGCGCGCACCGTATTGAGGAATTGATTAATATGGATAAGATTATCCGCCCTGCCTATACAAGCATTATGAAGGAAGAGAATTACAAACCCCTCTGTGACCGATAATAGGAATCATTCCTGAATCTATATATAATCTTTATATGCCCTTTATAAATTCCAATAGTATCTTTATGATATCCGGCGCTATAATAAGTGCAAATATCAAAAGAGAAAGAGCTGCGGATATGGGAAAATATGAATATAATTTTGTGGAAGTTCCATTTGACGGGGATTTGAAAAGTGGTAATGCTGAAACAATTGAGAAGTGTAAAGATATTATCAGGAAGGAATCTGCCCAGGGATGGCGGCTGGTCCAGATTATAAGCCCATCCAGCGAAAAAAGGGTACTTACAAGCAACAGCAATTATGCCATTGTTTTTGAAAGGGAAAACTGAATTGTTTTCCCTTTTTAATTGTGTTAATTCCTTCCGGGATTCAGGGAGTGCCAATATAAAACAAATAAAATTCACTCATTTCCCTTGACTGTACAGTTGGTGGATACCTTATAATCAAATCAGAAACAGAAAGGAGATGAGTTTATGAAAATGAAAGAAGCCGAGGCCCGTACCGGCCTGGACCGGAAAAATATACGTTATTATGAAAGCGAGGAGCTTTTAGCGCCCCGGCGCACAGAGGGGAACCGATACAGGGATTATAGCGAGGAAGATATACAGCGTCTGCTGGAAATCCGTTTTCTGCGGCAGCTGGGCATTCCCATCCGGGATATCCGCGGATATTTTGAGGGGCGGCTGAGTGTAAGCGATCTGATGCGCATGCGTCTGGACCGGATTGACGGGGAAATGTCACAGTTAAAGAAGCTTGAACAGATATGTTCCAGACTGGAAGAACAGCAGACGCTGAAACCTTCCGTCGTGGAAAGCTGTCTGGAGGAATTCAGCCGTGAAGATGACAATACCACCTGGCTGGAGGATATCAGGAAAGACTGGAAGATGTTTCAGAAGGAACTCCACTCCCAATACATCTATTTTGAACCTGAGGGGGAAATCCTGACACCGGAGGACTTTGCGCGGGAGACAGCTCTTTACGCGGCCAGAAGGAATCTGGATTATGAGACGATCCGGCTGGAATTCACCTATGCCCTGGTCCGGCTGGAGGGAATCGCCTATCAGGCATCCTTTACCTTCGGTCCCTGTTTCCGCCTTGGCAGGATTCCTCTTGTGAAGCTGGTACGGTGCACACCGCCTCCCCGCAGTGTTTCCAAGGGAAAATACATGTTTTTTGTGCTGCTTCCCACCATCCTGATGTTTGGCAGTATCCTGTTCTGCCTCATTGACAGCCAGGTTGGCGCCCGTTTTTCCGGAATATACCGAATTCTTATTATAGGATGCTTTATCGCTGCCATACTGCTGATATCTGTAAACAAAAATGTTTACTATCAATAATTTTCAGGATTGTCAAGTGAAAATGCTTGACAATCCTTTTTCTATCGTGTATGATAGCACAGGTGGTTGAAATGGAAAAGATTGTGGAACAGGGTTTGTTATATGATTTTTATGGAGAACTGCTGACAGAACATCAGCGCAGGATATACGAGGACGTGGTGTTCGGTGACCTTTCCCCCAGCGAGATAGCGGGAGAGCAGGGAATCAGCCGTCAGGGTGTCCACGATTTGATAAAAAGATGCGACAAGATACTAAAGGATTATGAGGCCAAGCTTCATCTGGTAGCCAAGTTCATTAAAGTCAAGGAGATAGCCGGCGAGCTGGAGCGTCTCTCTGATGAATGCATACGCACCAGGGATATGGCACTCATTGACCAGATTAGGCGGTTGTCCGCAGAAATCACCAGCACGCTTTGATGTGTGATTCATTGAATGCAGTGCAGTCTTAGGAGGATTATTTCATGGCTTTTGAAAGCTTATCCGATAAATTACAAAATGTATTCAAGAACCTTCGCGGTAAAGGCCGTCTTTCAGAAGCCGATGTAAAAGCCGCGCTAAAGGAAGTCAAGATGGCGCTTCTGGAAGCAGATGTAAGCTTCCGTGTGGTTAAACAGTTTATCGGGTCCGTTCAGGAACGGGCGGTGGGCGAGGATGTATTCGGAAGCCTGACACCGGGACAGACTGTCATCAAAATCGTGACCGAAGAGCTGGTAAAGCTCATGGGTTCCGAGACAACCGAGATTTCCTTAAAGCCCTCCAACGAAATCAGCATTATCATGATGGCTGGTCTCCAGGGCGCGGGTAAGACCACGACCACGGCCAAGATTGCAGCAAAGATGAAGGCAAAGGGACGTAAGCCCCTGTTAGCTGCCTGCGATATCTACCGGCCGGCTGCCATCGAGCAGCTGCAGATTAACGGCGACCGGGTAGGTATTCCGGTGTTCTCCATGGGCAACAAAAACAAGCCGGTGGACATTGCCAAGGCGGCCCTGGAACACGCATCCAAGAACGGACTTAACGTGGTTATCCTGGATACAGCGGGACGTCTCCACATTGATGAGACCATGATGGATGAGCTGGTAGAGATAAAGGACAATCTGGATGTCTGCCATACCATACTGGTGGTGGACGCCATGACCGGCCAGGATGCAGTGAATGTGGCAGGTACATTTAACGATAAGATAGGTATTGACGGTGTCATCCTCACAAAGCTGGATGGCGATACCAGAGGCGGTGCGGCCCTTTCCATCCGCGCAGTCACAGGTAAACCGATTCTATATGTTGGTATGGGCGAGAAGCTGTCTGATCTGGAACAGTTCTACCCGGACAGAATGGCTTCCAGAATTCTGGGAATGGGCGATATCCAGTCCCTGATTGAGAAAGCGGCTGCCGAGGTGGATGAGGAACAGGCCAAGGAGCTGAGCCAGAAGCTGCGCAAGGCGGAATTTGATTACAATGATTTTCTGACCCAGATGCAGCAGATTAAAAAGATGGGCGGTATGGGAAGTATTCTTTCCATGATGCCGGGGATGGGAAACCAGCTGTCCGGTGTGGATATGGATGAAGGTGAAAAATCCATGCACAGAGTAGAGTCCATCATCCTCTCCATGACAAAGGAGGAGAGGGCCAATCCAAACCTCATAAACCCTTCCAGGAAACAGCGCATTGCAAAAGGCGCCGGTGTGGAGGTCAGCGAGGTCAACCGTCTGGTAAAACAGTTTGACCAGATGAAGAAAATGATGAAGCAGATGCCGGGCCTTATGGGCGGCGGCAAGCGAAAAGGCGGATTCGGCGGTCTGGGAGGACTGCTGGGCGGCAAGATGAAGATGCCCTTTTAGGACACAGAATGCTGATACCACAATCCGCAGACCAGGCTAGTCAAACAGGAATACTCCTGTATGTCTAATATAAGAACAATTCACAAGGAGGTGAAATCACATGGCAGTAAAGATGAGATTAAGAAGAATGGGACAGAAGAAGGCTCCTTTCTATAGAATCGTAGTTGCTGATTCCAGATCCCCAAGGGATGGCAAATTCATCGCGGAAATCGGCACTTATGACCCAACCAGGGAACCAAGTGTCATCAAATTTGACGAGGAAGCAGCTAAGAAGTGGTTAGCAACAGGTGCACAGCCAACTGAGACCGTAGGAAAGCTCTTAAAAATCGCCGGCATTCAGTAGTTGACAATGAGGTGTTAAGATGAAGGAATTAGTCGAAGTGATTGCGAAAGCACTGGTCGATAACCCAGAAGAAGTTGTTGTTACCGAATCAATGAAGGGCGAGGACACCCTGATTGAGCTTAAGGTGTCTCCTGCCGACATGGGCAAGGTCATCGGCAAGCAGGGCAGGATTGCAAAGGCAATCCGTTCCGTTGTCAAGGCCGCTGCATCCAAGGAAGACAAGAAAGTAATCGTTGAGATTCAGTAAGCAGGATTCAGTACGCAGACAATGAAGGACCGCTGGCCGCAGGGCTGGCGGTTCATTTATTGCCCGGGAATATTGTCCCGGAACATTTATCCGTAAAATTACTTATCACAGAAAGGTGACAGGTGTATGGAAAACATGCTGAGAGTGGGAGTCATAACCTCCGCCCACGGAATCAAAGGGGAAGTAAAGGTATTCCCCACCACAGATGACGCCAAGCGTTTCAAAGAGCTGAAGGAAGTCATCCTTGACACAGGAAAAGAGCATATTCCCATGGAAATCGAACATGTGAAATTCTTCAAGAACATGGTCATCCTCAAATTCAGGGGATATGACAATATAAATGAAATAGAAAAATATAAATCCAGGGACCTGCTGATAACCAGGGATCAGGCTGTGGACTTAGAGCCCGATGAATACTTTATCACGGACCTGATTGGACTCGCTGTGGTATCGGACCAGGGCGCGGAGCTGGGAATCCTTAAGGATGTGCTGGAAACAGGGGCCAATGATGTATATGTGGTTGCCATGAAGGACGGAAAGGAACTGATGCTTCCCGCCATCGGTGACTGTATTCTGAATGTGGACCTGGAGCAGGGACGCATGGAGGTCCATGTTCTGGAGGGACTTATGGATTTGTAGTGCCCATAACCTGGTAAGACCCATGGGTCAAAGGCCCATGGGTCTGTAAAAAGGGCTTGTGTTTTATCTGGTTTTGTTGTATATAAAGAGAGGGGATAAACCGTACTGCATCATGTAATGCAGTATTGGGGCGGAAGGCCGCCGGTGCAGCAAGGAAAAGGAATCTGATATGATAACAGAAGACCCGCAGGCTAAGACCCAGTCCGCCTGCTATACGGTTGACATGAAGATGAACCAGGAATCATTATACCATATGGTTTCCGTGGAAAAACACTTGAATCCGTCCGCGCCTCTTTGGGTGTGGCTTACATTCACGGCACTTTTATGGACATGCCGTGCCGGCTGCGTAATTTCCATTCTCCTGCGTATATCCGGCATTTTCCATTCCCTGACCCCTGCCATTATCTTCCTGATTCTGGCGTATCTGGTCCGCACCATGGGGCCGGGCTTTATCCGCAGCGGCCTCTTTAATTCAGACCGTTCCAACCGGATGCAGCTGGACACTGCATGGAAGCGTTTCCTGGTCAAAAATGGGGAACCCCTTACGGTAACCTATGAATTTTACAGGAATTATTTCAGAACATCCGGAGGAAGGGCAGTCCACGCATACAGCCAGATATCCCACATATGCGAGACACAGCGGTGCCTGGTGTTATATACCATGGACCATGGCGGCTATCTTCTGGATAAGAGACAGATGGGTGCTGTCTGCATAAACGGCCTGCGCACGTTCCTTTCCGAACGTTCCGGCAAGTCGGTAAAGTGGATACAGGTCAGGGATTATATACCTGTAAAAAGCAACTGATAAAGCCGGCCCTGGCATCTGAGATTGGGGCCGGCTTTTAGAGATACTTTTTGGCTGAGTACAGACAGAAAGGAACTTAAACATGGCCAACATAACTGTTTTAGACCAAAGCACCATCAATAAAATTGCAGCCGGCGAGGTCATTGAGCGGCCTGCTTCCGTAGTGAAGGAGCTGCTGGAAAATGCCGTTGACGCCCATGCCACCGCCGTAACCGTGGAAATCAAGGACGGCGGCTGTTCCATGATTCGCGTCACCGACAACGGATGGGGCATCCCAAAGGAGGAGATACCCCTGGCATTCCTGCGCCACGCCACAAGCAAAATCAAGACAGTGGAGGATTTATTCACCATTTCCTCCCTGGGTTTCCGCGGCGAGGCCCTGGCCAGCATAGCGGCCGTGGCCCAGGTGGAGCTGATTACAAAGACAGGGGACAGCCTTACCGGTTCCCGGTACCAGATTGAAGGCGGGGTTGAGAAGGGGCTGGAGGAAATAGGCGCCCCTGATGGTACCACCATCATTGCCCGAAACCTGTTTTACAACACGCCTGCGAGGAAGAAATTCCTTAAGACCCCCATGACAGAGGGCGCCCATGTGGCGGCCCTGGTGGAGAAGATTGCCCTTTCCCACCCGGATATTTCTATCCGCTTCATACAGAACAATCAAAATAAGCTCTACACCTCAGGAAACCACAACCTGAAGGACCTGATATATACTGTATTCGGACGGGAGATTGCAGGAAACCTTCTCCCGGTGGAAATCAATGAGGACTGGATTACAGTCACCGGATTTACAGGCAAGCCTGTCATAGCCAGGTCCAACCGGAATTATGAAAATTATTTCATCAATGGCCGTTACATCAAGAGTTCCATTATATCCAAGGCCATTGAGGAGGCATATAAACCCTATATGATGCAGCACAAGTATCCCTTTACCATGCTGCATTTCCATATTGAGCCGGACACCCTGGACGTAAATGTGCATCCCACCAAGATGGAACTGCGCTTTGCCGACGGGGAAAAGGTGTACCATGCAGTGTTAAGGGCTGTCAGCAACGCCCTGGCCCACAAGGAGCTGATCCCCCAGGTCAGCCTGGAGGCAAAACAGGAAAAGGAGGCCAGGCAGCTGGCAGAAAAACTGGCTCCCCGCCCGGAGCCGTTCGAGGTGCGCAGGCGGGAGAACCTAAGCCAGAAAACCTCCGGCAGCCCCGTCCAGGTACAGAACGGCGGCCCGTCCTCCGGCGCCGGTTCAGTTTACACCCAGTCAGCCCCGCCCAGGCCATCCTTTGTCAATGAGCTGATGCCTGACTGGCTGAAGGAGAGAAGAAAGGAACAGGAAAAACGTTCAGTCTCCCCGGCCGCAGTCAATCCCCATCAAGCGGAGAACACGGTTTCTGCCGGGAAGGACATTGGAGCCGGCGGGCCAGCTTCCGGCCAGACAGCGCCTGGTCAGACAGACTCCAGTCAGACAGTCCCCAGTCATCCGGAACCCGGTATGACTGGGAATTCAGACACAACCGGTACAGCTTCTGCCCATGCAGCAGCCGGTACAGCCGGCTGCACTGCCGTGCCGGAACAGCTGGACCTGTTTGACGGCAAGCTTTTGGACCCCAAGGCCAGACTGAAGCACAAGCTTATCGGCCAGCTGTTTGACACCTACTGGATGGTGGAGTACAATGAACAGCTGTTCATCATTGACCAGCATGCTGCCCATGAAAAGGTGCTCTATGAGAATACCATCAAGTCCTTAAAGACAAGGCAGTACGACATGCAGATGGTGGACCCGCCCATTATCCTTACACTGAACATGAACGAAGAACTTCTCCTGGAGAAATATATGGATTATTTCACGGGAATCGGTTTTGAGATAGAACCCTTTGGCGGCAGGGAATACGCGGTGCGCGGCGTTCCTGCCAACCTGTTTTCCATTGCCAAGAAGGAACTGCTGACAGAGATGATCGACGGGCTCTCGGAGGATATGTCTGTACATAACCCGGACATCATCTATGAAAAGGTGGCCTCCATGTCCTGCAAGGCAGCTGTCAAGGGACATCATACCATGTCCTTCCAGGAGGCCAATGTGCTCATTGACCAGCTTCTGGACCTGGAAAACCCCTATGCCTGCCCTCACGGCAGGCCTACCATCATCTCCATGAGCAAGTATGAGCTGGAGAAAAAATTCAAACGCATTGTCTGAAAGGAGCTTATAACATATGAAGCAGCCGCTCATTGTCCTCACAGGACCCACGGCAGTGGGAAAGACCGCCCTTTCCATCCGGCTGGCAAAGGCCATTGGCGGGGAGATCGTCAGCGCGGATTCCATGCAGGTATACAGGCATATGGATATCGGCTCTGCCAAGGTGACTCCCGGGGAAATGGACGGGGTTCCCCATTATCTCATTGACGTGCTGGATCCCCGGGACTCCTTTAATGTGGTCACCTTCCAGCAGATGGCAAAGGAGGCCCTGAGGGAGATTTACAGCCACGGCCGCATTCCTGTCATTGCCGGCGGAACCGGGTTTTATATACAGGCCCTGCTGTACGACATTGATTTTAAAGAAAATGAGGACAGCAGCCCTGTCCGCAGGGAACTGGAAGCCCTGGCTGAGAGGGAGGGAGAGAGGGCTCCCCAGCTCCTTCATGCCATGCTCCGTCAGGTGGACCCGGAGGCAGCTGCCCAAATCCATGCCAACAATATAAAACGTGTCATCCGGGCCATTGAATACTTCCGCCAGACAGGGGAGAAGATTTCCCTCCATAACCAGCAGGAGAAGGAAAAGGAATCCCCCTACAATTTCCTCTATTATGTTCTGAACACGGACCGGGCCCTGCTCTATGAGAGAATTGACCGCAGGGTGGACCTGATGATGGAACAGGGACTGGTGGAGGAAGTAAAGGCATTAAAGGATATGGGCTGCCGGAGAGGTCATACCTCCATGCAGGGGCTGGGATATAAGGAGATTCTGGACTATCTGGAGGGCAGATGCAGCCTGGATGAGGCTGTATATATACTGAAACGCGATACAAGACATTTTGCAAAACGCCAGCTGACCTGGTTCAAACGGGAAAGGGATGTACGTTTTTTGAATCTGCCTGATTTCGGAGGGGATGTCTCAAACGTCCTGAAACAGATATTAGAGGATTGCGCAAAACAGGGAATCGTGCTACAATAACAAACCGGAAAACGGAGGATTAAAAACCAATGGATATAAATGGAATGAACCAGATGTACGAAAGCCTTGGCATCAGCCGGGAAGTCAGGGAGTTTGCGGCTGAGACGGAAAAAGCGCTGAGAGAACGCTTTGAGGCCATTGATGCTGTGGCGGAATACAATCAGATGAAGGTTATCAAGGGAATGCAGGACAACCGTGTCAGCGACATCCACTTTGCAGCCACCACAGGTTACGGTTACAATGACCTGGGACGCGATACGCTGGAGGATGTGTATGCCAGCGTATTCCACGGTGGGAGCGCCCTTGTGCGTCCTCAGCTCATGAGCGGCACACATGCCCTTCATGTGGCCCTGTCAGGCAACCTGCGTCCAGGGGACGAGCTTTTGTCGCCTGTGGGCAAGCCCTATGACACCCTGGAGGAAGTCATAGGAATCAGGGATTCTGTGGGTTCCCTTAAGGAATACGGGGTGGTCTACCGCCAGGTGGACCTGTTTGAGGACGGTTCCTTTGACTATGAGGGCATTGCGGCAGCCATAAATGAAAGGACAAAACTGGTGACCATACAGCGTTCCAAAGGGTACGCCACCCGTCCCACATTGTCTGTGAAGCGGATTGGGGAATTGATTTCCTTCATAAAGAACATAAAACCGGACGTTATCTGCATGGTGGACAACTGCTACGGTGAGTTTGTGGAAACCCTGGAGCCAACCGATGTGGGGGCGGATATGATTGTAGGCTCCCTGATCAAAAATCCCGGCGGCGGGCTGGCTCCCATCGGCGGCTATATCGTGGGCAGAAAGGACTGTATTGAACGGGCGTCCTACCGCTTAAGCGCTCCCGGACTGGGCAAGGAGGTAGGCGCCAGCCTGGGGTTAAACCAGCAGCTGTACCAGGGGCTTTTTCTTTCCCCTGTTGTGGTGTCAGGAGCCTTAAAGGGCGCCATATTCGCGGCCAATATTTATGAGCGCCTGGGCTACGGCGTGGTGCCAGACGGCAGTGAATCCCGTCACGACATCATCCAGGCCATCACCTTTGGCACGCCGGAGGGCGTCATATCCTTCTGCAAGGGAATACAGGCAGCCGCGCCTGTGGACAGCTATGTGACACCCGAACCATGGGATATGCCGGGATACGACAGCCCTGTTATTATGGCGGCAGGCGCTTTTGTCCAGGGATCGTCCATCGAGCTCTCGGCTGACGGCCCCATTAAGCCGCCCTATGCCGTATATTTCCAGGGAGGACTGACCTGGTACCACGCCAAGCTGGGAATACTCAAATCATTGCAGCAGCTGTTGGATGACGGGGTTTTGAAAATCTTAAGATGACACCCCAGGAAACTTATGGTAATATATACTAATTAGGCTGAACCCAGGTCCTGCGGCCCAGGGGGTTGGCCTGACTGACCGGAGGGTAAGACACATGCATTACAAGAATTTCTGGATACTTTTAATCATGCTGCTGGCAGGCATTGTCCTGGGAGGCTTTATGGGCCAGCTGGCAGAAGGGATTTCCTGGCTGAACTGGCTGAATTTCGGACAATCCTTTGGGCTGGATTCGCCTCTGGTAATTAATTTCGGCATCCTGGTCATCACCTTCGGACTGACCATCAAGATTACCATGGCCAGTATTATCGGCGTGGCAGTGGCACTCATCATTTACCGGTATATATAATTTTCCTGACTTTGTGCTTGGAGAGGTGCGTAGTTAGGAGAGAGATGGAAAGAATAAGAATTAAGGATCTGCCCCACAAGGACCGCCCCTATGAAAAATGTCTGAGTCTGGGTCCGGACAGCCTGTCCGACACAGAGCTTCTGGCAGTCATCCTGCGCACCGGAAGCAAAGAAGGAAACTCCCTGGACCTGGCAGACAGCCTGCTGGCTCTGGGAAGCCCAGGTGACGGCCTGCTGGGCCTTTTGCATCACTCCCTGGATGACTTTACGGGAATCAAGGGAGTTGGTAAGGTAAAGGGGGTCCAGCTGCTTTGTATAGGAGAGCTGTCAAAACGCATCTGGAAGCGGAAGGCCAGCGAGCATACTCTTTACTTTGGCCGTCCGGAGGAAATATCGGACTATTATATGGAAGATATGCGCCATCTGGAGCAGGAGGAAATCCGGGTCATGTTTCTGAATACCAAGCAGGCCATGATTCGTGATCAGATCATGGCCAGAGGAACGGTAAATGCATCTGTCATGACGCCCCGTGAGGTACTCATAGAGGGACTCAGGTGCAGGGCCGTGTCCATGGTGCTGGTTCACAACCATCCCAGCGGAGACCCCACCCCCAGCAGAGCGGACATGCTGCTCACCAAACGCCTGAAGGAAGCAGGGGACCTGGTGGGAATCACACTGATTGATCATATTGTCATCGGAGACAGGCGGTATCTCAGTTTCCGCGAAGAGAATTTAATGTAAGAGGAAGTTTATCCATGGAAACCAAACACAGTAAATATATTCTGGCAGGACTTACGGTGCTGTGCGTACTGCTCATCTGCATCACATCCCTGAAGGACGGCATCATGGAACCCCTGCGCACCGGTGTGGGCTATTTTCTGATTCCCATACAGACAGGAGTCAACGCAGTGGGAACCGGCATCTATAACGAGTTAAAGGATTACGGCAGCTTAAAAGACGCGCTGCGGGAAAATGAGGAGCTGAAGACCCAGATTGTACAGCTCACAGAGGACAATAACCGTCTGCAGGCAGAGCAGTTTGAACTGGACCGCTTAAGAAAGCTCTACGAGCTTGACCAGGATTACATGCAGTATGATAAAATCGGGGCCAGGGTCATTGCCCGTGATTCAGAAAAATGGTTCCAGGTATTCCGCATCAACAAGGGTTCTGCCGACGGAGTGGCCGTGGACATGAACGTGGTTGCCGACGGCGGCCTGGTGGGCATTGTGACGGATGTGGGCGCCAATTACGCCACGGTGCGTTCCATCATTGACGATTCCAGCCGTGTGGGAGCCATGAAGCTGGATTCCTCCTATAACTGTATTGTGGCAGGAGATCTGACCCTCTATGAAGAGGGGCGTCTTAAGCTTACGGATTTTTCAAAGGATGCGGTTCTCAGGGACGGCGATCAGATCGTCACCTCCAACATCAGCACCAAGTTCCTTCCGGGCATCCTGGTTGGATATGCTGCGGATGTCTCCATTGACCCGGACCATCTGACCCAGTCGGGCTATCTGATTCCGGTGGCTGATTTTAATAATCTGCAGGAGGTGCTGATTATTACAGATATCAAAGATACAGGAGAGGCGGCTGCCCAGTGATTCAAGCAAAGATAAAACAGGTACTTATCAATATATTGTTTATCGTGCTGGCATTTACAGTGCAGAACTGTGTATTTCCCCTGCTCCCGTTTTTGTCGGCAACGCCCAATCTGCTTTTGATCCTTACGTTTTCCTTCGGCTTTATCCATGGGAAGAATGCGGGGATGTTTTACGGCGTTCTTTCAGGCCTTTTACTGGACCTTTTCTACAGCGGGCCTTTTGGCTTTTATACCCTTATCTATATTTATATCGGCTATGCCAACGGCATTTTTACCAAGTACTATTACGAAGACTACATCACCCTTCCGCTGATACTCAGTATTTTCAACGGAATCTGGTACAGCATGTATATATATGTATTCCGTTTCTTAATCCGCGGACGTCTGAATCTTCCTTATTATTTCAGGAACATCATGCTTCCGGAGATTATATTTACTGCAGTTACCACTCTTTTGATTTACAGGCTGTTCCTTTCCGCCAGCAGACGTGTGGAGGATATAGGAAAAAGGAGAGACACAAAACTTGTTTGACGAACTGTTAGAAATTGTAAAAGAATTTTTCAAGAAGCTGTTCAGCTCACGGCTCTTTGCCCTTTCCGTGATATTTACCGTCATGTTTGCCGGGCTGTTAGGCAAGCTGTTCCAGATGCAGATTCTGGACGGAAGCGAATACCAGGAAACCTATATGCAGAGGACGGAAAAAAACGTCACCACACCGGGGTCCAGGGGCAACATCTATGACAGAAACGGCAACAGGCTGGCTTATAATGAGCTGGCTTATTCCGTCACCATACAGGATTTAGGGGATTATCCCAGGCCCAGCTCACGCAACCAGATGCTGTACCGCCTGGTACGGATACTGGACCGCCGCGGTGAGACTGTGGAGGGAAAATTCGAGATTGCCCTTGATCAGAACGGTGAGATGTTCTTCACATCCAGCTCTGATTCGGCCAGAACCCGTTTCTTCCTGAATTTTTACGGTCTTTCCTCCACCGCAAGCCTAAATGACCCAAAGGGCAAATATCCCACCAACATCACGGCCAGGGAGGCCTTTGAGCGCAAGAAGGTGGATTATGAGCTGGATAAGATGAAGGATGAAAAAGGCAATCCCCTGGTCATACCGGACAACATAGCCCTGGGCATGATCAATATTATCTATACCATGAAGCTGACCGAATACCAGAAGTACGAGACCACCACCGTGGCCACCAATATCAGCAATGAGACCATGGTGGAAATCAATGAGAACGCCGCGGACTTAAAGGGTGTTGCGGTGGAGCAGTCCTATGTGCGCAAGTATGAGGACAGCATCTATTTTGCCCCTATCATCGGCTATACAGGCAAGGTTCAGGAGGATCAGCTGTCCGCCCTGAACGAGCAGTGGCACCAGTCCGATGAAGCGGCCGGCCTGCCGGAAGACGCTCCGGACAAGTACGATCTCAACGATATTGTGGGCCGTATCGGAATCGAGAAATCCATGGAGCTGGAGCTTCAGGGAGAAAAGGGCTACTCCAGAATGTATGTGGACAACATGGGGCGTCCCCGTGAAATCATTGAAAAGACGGACGCCAAGGCCGGGGATGATGTGTACCTGACCATTGACAGGGATCTGCAGATTGCTATTTACAAGCTGATAGAGCAGCAGCTGGCCGGTATCATCAGCTACCATCTCCAGTACGATGATTTGGACCCCGACAAGACTTATGACCCTTCCAAAATACCCATTCCTGTAAAGGACGCCTATTACCAGCTGATTAACAACAATGTGCTGTCCCTGATGGATATGTCCCAGGAAGGGGCGTCCGACATTGAAAAACAGATTTACAGCAAATACGAGACATCCAGGGATCAGATACTCGGGGCGATACGCAACGAGCTTCTCAGCTCCCATGCCCTGGCCATGAACGATCTTCCCAAAGACATGGCTACCTATATGAATTATATCTATGCTTATCTGTCTGACGGGTCCGTGGGGATCATACAGAAGGATAAGATTGACCAGTCCTCGCCGGAATACCAGGCGTGGAGGGATGGCACTATCAGCCTGAGGGACTATATTTACAGCGGAATCGCGGGAAACTGGGTGGACACCACCCGTCTGGATGTGACCAGTAAATACTCCGATGCAGACGATATATTCACCCAGCTGGTGGACCATGTCATCGAATCCCTGCGCAGCGACAACAAATTTACAAAGCGCATGTTCCGTTACCTGATTAACGATGAGGTCATAACAGGCCGTGAGCTCTGTCTGGCCCTTTATGCCCAGGGCGTACTGGCATATGACGCCCAGGCCATAGCCGCCCTCCAGATGGGGGATTCCACCTACACCTACCAGTTTATCAAGGAAAAGATATCCAACCTGGAGCTGACGCCGGCGCAGCTGGCTCTTGACCCGTGTACGGCAGGAGTGGTGGTGACGGACGTAAAAACAGGCGAAGTCAGGGCCCTGGTCACATATCCCAGCTATGACAATAACTTGATGTCGGGCAGCGTGGACGCGGCTTACTTCAGCCAGCTCCAGGACGACATGTCCAGACCCCTTTACAACAACGCCACGCAGGCCCAGAAGGCCCCCGGTTCCACCTTTAAGCCCATCACGGCTGTGGCAGCCCTGGAAGAGGGCGTGATAGGACTTCAGGACACCATCGAGTGTACCGGTATATACGATCAGATTTCCAAGCCCATCAAGTGCTGGATCTGGCCCGGACGCCATAACAGCGAGAACATCGAGGAAGGCATACAGAACTCCTGCAACTACTTCTTCGCCGAGCTGGCCCACAGGCTCTGTATGAAGCCGGACGGCACCTATTCGCCGGACCAGGGTCTTGCCACCCTGCGCAAATACGCCACCCTTTTCGGTCTGGATCACACCTCAGGTGTGGAGATTTCCGAGAACGAGCCCCAGATATCATCGGAGGACCCGGAGCGTTCCGCCATGGGACAGGGCACCCATTCCTACACCAATGTCCAGCTTTCCCGCTATGTGGCAGCTCTTGCCAACCGCGGAAATGTATTTGAGCTGAGTCTTTTAGATAAACTTACCGACTCTGACGGCAACCTGATTAAGGACTATACCCCTGCCATCAGCTCCCATGTGGATGCGGCTGACAGTACCTGGGACGCGGTCCAGACCGGTATGCGCCGGGTAATCACGGACAGCTCCGCTAAGAGTATTTTCTCCGACCTCCCTGTGGAGGTGGCAGGCAAAACCGGAACAGCCCAGGAGGACAAGAGCCGTTCCAACCATGCCTTCTTCGTTTCCTTTGCGCCTTACAGCCATCCGGAAATTGCCGTGACTGTAAATATTCCTTACGGATATGCGGGAACTAACGCCGCAACCCTTGGCAAAAAGGTGTACGAGTATTATTATAAATATACCACCCTGGAGCAGATAGAAAGCTCCGGTGCATTAGGTGTATCAAATGTAAATATTGGTGACTAAACCAGCAAAAGAGGTGATTGTATGCGCAATGCAGTTGTAATCAAGAGCAGCAAGGCAGGAATGACTGTCATCCTGGACCCTGAACTGCCCTTTGGCGAGCTTTTGGATGCCATCGGGAAAAAGTTCAGTGAGAGCGCCCGTTTCTGGGGTTCGGTCCAGATGACCCTGACCCTGGAGGGCCGGGATCTGACTGCGGCCCAGGAATTTGCAATTGTCGATACGATTACGAAGAATTCACAGATTGAAGTCCTCTGTCTTCTGGACACGGATGCGGAACGGATCGAACGCTGTGAGAAAGCACTGAATGATAAGCTGATGGAACTGAACTCCCAGACAGGGCAGTTCTACCGGGGAACACTGAAGCGCGGAGACTGCCTGGAATCCGAGGCCAGCATCGTAATCATAGGAAATGTGGATCACGGAGCAAGGGTGACGGCCAAGGGCAATGTCATTGTACTGGGAGAACTTAAAGGTACAGTGACAGCCGGCGTGTCCGGCAATCCCCAGGCCGTTGTCATGGCCCTTGACATGGCCCCCCTGCAAATCCGCATCGGGGATATGAGCAGCCGTTTCAACGAGAGAAACAAGCGTCTGGGGCGGGGACCTATGATAGCCCTGGCGGAAGATGGGGCCATTGTTATGCGGTCTTTAAAAAAGTCATTCCTAAACAATATGTTAAATTTTGCTTAATGCCAAAAAAATACTGGTAAATTTACGAAATTTAATGTACAATAGGAAGGTAAAGTAATTTTCAGGAGGATTTCATCATGAGCGAGGTCATTGTGATTACTTCTGGAAAAGGCGGGGTAGGCAAGACGACTACTTCTGCCAATGTGGGAACAGGACTGGCTATCCTGGGTAAGCGGGTAGTGCTGATTGATACAGATATCGGCCTGCGCAACCTGGACGTGGTCATGGGACTGGAAAACCGCATTGTCTACAATCTTGTAGACGTGGTGGAAGGCAACTGCCGTATGAAGCAGGCCCTGATAAGAGACAAAAGATACCCGAACCTATACCTTCTGCCTTCGGCCCAGACACGGGACAAGACATCCGTGAATCCGGAGCAGATGATAAAGCTGGTTGATGACCTGAGGGAAGAATTTGACTACATACTGTTAGATTGTCCCGCAGGCATTGAACAGGGATTTTACAATGCCATAGCCGGTGCTGACAGGGCACTGGTGGTCACGACGCCGGAGGTTTCGGCCATCCGCGATGCAGACCGTATCATCGGGCTGCTGGAACATGCGGAGATAGACGAGATTGACTTGATTGTCAACCGGATCCGGGCCGACATGGTCCGCAGGGGAGACATGATGTCCTTAAGCGATGTGACGGACATTCTGGCAGTAAACATCATCGGAGCAGTGCCCGATGACGAGAACATCGTCATTTCCACCAATCAGGGAGAACCTCTGGTGGGACTGGGCTCTACGGCCGGACAGGCTTATCTTGATATCTGCCGCAGGATACTGGGAGAGAGCATACCTATGACAAATCCCGGTGAGACGGAAACCTTTTTTGCCAGGCTGCGCGGAATACTTAAGAGAGCATAGAAGGGATGGTGTCAAGGTGAGATGGTTCCAGGGGTTTCAAACCAGGCGTTCCGGAGAGACAGCTAAGATGCGGCTAAAGCTTTTGCTGGTATCCGATAAGGCAGGCTGCTCACCGGAGATGATACTGATGATAAAAGATGACGTGATACACGCCATTTCCAAATATATGGAGATAGAAAAGGACAAAGTCCAGATACAGATGGATACAGAGGGCAGTCCCCAAAAGGGCGGCTGCCGGACACTGCCTGTGCTTCATGCCAACATACCGATTCGTTCCATATCGAACAAGGGGCTATATTAAATATGTTTTTGGATTATGATTTCAGACATTTTAATTTTCGGCTGATATTTTATATGATTGTACTCAACGTCATCGGCGTGCTGGTTATCCGCAGCGCTACGAATATGAACGCGGATGCAGTCAACAAGCAGCTTTTAGGAGTGTTCATAGGACTGGCTGTGGCCATTGGTCTTTCCCTGGTGGATTACCACAAAATCCTGAACTTCAGTACCCTCATATACGGCCTGTGTATTGCAAGCCTTGTGGCCGTACTGATTTGGGGCAATGTGGTGAACAATGCCAGGCGTTGGATTGAGGTTCCGGCCATCGGCCAGCTTCAGCCATCAGAGTTTGTTAAGATAGGCCTTATCATAACCTTTTCCTGGTATTTCATGAAATACCAGGAAAAGATTAATCAGGTCAGCACTGTGGCCATAGCAGCCGTACTGTTTGCCATTCCGGCGGCATTGATCTTTGAACAGCCGAATCTGTCTACCTGTCTTGTAATTATGGTAATGGTACTGGGAATCGTATTTGCAAGCGGCATAAGCTATAAGTGGATTGCAGGAACCCTGGCTGTTACCATTCCCGTAATGGCCACCTTTGTCTACCTTCTGCTTCACGGTATGATTCCATTCATAAAGGATTATCAGGCAGGACGTATCCTAGCCTGGTTTTATCCGGACCAGTACGGAGAGGCCCGTTATCAGCAGAACAACTCCATCATTGCCATCGGTTCAGGCCAGCTAAAGGGCAAAGGGCTTTTCAACACCACCATAGCGTCTGTCAAGAATGGTAATTTCCTGTCAGAGGAGCAGACGGACTTCATCTTTGCCGTGATCGGCGAGGAGCTGGGCTTCATTGGCTGTGTGGTGGTCATCGCCTTATTTTTATTAATAATTTATGAATGTCTTATGATGGCTGCACGGGCCAGGGATTTATCCGGCCGCCTTATCTGTGTGGGCATGGCAACACTGATTGCGTTCCAGGCATTTGCCAACATCGCTGTTGCCACAGGCATCTTTCCCAATACAGGACTTCCCCTTCCGTTCATCAGTTTCGGAAGCAGTTCTTTAATCAGTATTTTTATGGGAATAGGGCTGGTGCTCAATGTGGGGCTTCAGAGAGAAACAAGACATATCTAATCCAAGGAGGGTTAATTTAATATGACAATTGGTTTGATTGCACATGACGCAAAAAAGAAACTGATGCAGAATTTCTGCATCGCATACAGAGGAATACTCAGCAAGAACACACTGTATGCAACAGGTACCACCGGCCGCCTGATAGAAGAGGTGGCTAACCTTAATATTCACAAATATCTGGCAGGGCATCTGGGCGGAATGCAGCAGATGGCAGCTCAGATTGAGCACAATGAGATGGATCTGGTCATCTTTTTACGTGACCCGCAGAATCCCAAATCACATGAGCCGGATGTAAACGATGTGGTCCGCCTGTGTGATATCTACAACATTCCCCTTGCCACCAATCTGGCATCTGCCGAACTGCTCATCAAGGCGCTTGACAGGGGCGATATGGAATGGCGAGAGGTAGTCAGGTAATGAAGGCAGTACGGACGCGCAGCTTTCTGTGTGCGCTTCTTCTGGGGGCTGTCGCCCTTTCCACCACGGGCTGTCTTTCAGGCATTAAGGAACCCTACAGCCTGGAAGATCGAATCCCGGTCATGGAGGACAGCCTGTCCCGGACCGTGCGCTATGCAGACGGTTTTGCTTCGGATTTATGTGTAGTGGAGGATGAAGGCAGCTTTGACGAAAATTATGTGACATCGGAGGCAGCTGCCCTTTTTGATGTCAGCGACAGGGAAACACTCTACAGCAAGGAAGCCTTTGAACGGCTGTATCCGGCCAGTATCACCAAGGTTATGACCGCCCTGGTAGCCATAAAAAACGGCGATTTAAACGCCCGGGTAGTTGTGACGGATGATGCTGTTATCACGGAATCCGGGGCAACCCTGTGCGGCATTGAACCGGGCGATACCCTGACATTGGAACAGCTTTTATACGGGCTTATGCTTCCTTCGGGCAATGACGCAGGCGCTGCAATCGCGGTGCACATTGCGGGCAGCATTGACAAGTTCGCTGATATGATGAACCAGGAGGCTGCCAGTCTGGGAGCCACCGGAACTCATTTTGTAAACCCTCACGGGCTTAACGATCCGGACCATTATACCACGGCCTATGACCTGTATCTCATTTTCAATGAGGCCCTCAAATATCCGGTATTCCGGCAGATTGTGGGTACCACATCCTATACGGCCAACTACCACGACAAGGACAGCCAGGCCGTCACCAAGACATGGAAAGGCGGAAACTGGTTCATGACAAGGGAGCGGGAGACGCCGGAAGGCCTGACCGTATTCGGGGGAAAGACAGGCACTACCAACGCAGCCGGCTATTGTCTCATCATGGCTACCAGGGACCAGAATGATAAGGAATATATATCTGTTGTACTGAAATCAGACAGCCGTCCCGGCCTATATGATAACATGACAAATATAATTTCTAAAATCGTCAAATAGTGATTGCGCTTTCTATGAATTTATACTATAATTAGAGTAATCTTAATTGATTTTTTATACAACATATATAACTCAAGGAGGAGATTGGTATGGTTCAGATTATTGCAGGAAAAAAAGGTAAAGGCAAGACCAAACATCTGTTAGATATGGCCAATGCAGCAATCAAGGGGGCCAACGGCACTGTCGTATATCTGGATAAGAGTGCCCAGCATATGTATGAGTTAAACAACAAAATTCGTCTCATTAATGTCAATGAATTCCCACTTACAAACAGCGATGGATTTTTAGGATTTATCTGTGGTATTATCTCTCAGGATCACGATTTGGAGACTATGTACCTGGATAGCTTTTTAAAGCTGTCATGTCTGGAGGGAGCAGACATTTCTGATACATATATGACATTGAAAAATATCGGTGAAAAATACCATATAACCTTTGTGTTAAGTATTTCCATGGACGCTGCGGAGCTTCCTGAGTGTGCTAAGGGCGATGTGATTATTTCATTGTAATGATACATTTTCTGTGATAAAATACAGACAGGACTTATAGGCTGCCAACCTGCTGGGATTAAAATGCCTGGTATGGAGGGCAGCTTTTTGTGAAGTGATGTGTATTTTGTAAAAGGAGGCCGGATTTATGGCCAAAAAGAAAAACAAAAAAGTCATACGTTACCGCAGGCCTCTCAACATCAACGTGGGAATGATTATCTTCTTTATCATTTTTATTTACCTGGTATTCAGCGTTTATACGTATCTGAAACGGGAGAAGATTCAGTTCTATGAGGTAGTGGACGGCGGAATCGTCAATAACCGAATCTACAACGGGCTGATTCTCCGTGAGGAGCAGGTGCGGACAGCAGACCGCTCCGGCTATATCAATTATTATCTGCGTGAGGGAAAACGTGCTTCTGTGGGAAGCCGTATTTATTCTCTGGACGAGACAGGGAACCTGGAGGCGCTGTTAAAAGAGAATGCCGAGGAGGGCAGTTCTCTTTCCGATGACAGCCTGTCGGACCTTAAAAAGCAGCTTACATCCTTTGTCCTGTCCTTTCAGAACCAGGATTTCGGAACCATCTATGACGCCAGAATTTCTCTGGATGCCTCAGTGATGGAATATTCCAGCTTCAGCACCCTGGATCAGCTGGACAAGCTGGCGGAACAGTCCGGGGCTGTCTTTGAACAGGTCCGATCCGATGTATCAGGAGTGGTTTCTTACGGAATTGACTCCTTTGAATCCATGACAACGTCAGACGTGGAGGCTGCTTCCTTTGACCGAAGCACCTACGTCAAGACAGTACATAAATCAGGGGATTTAATTGACAGCGGTTCTCCGGCCTATAAAATTGTTACTTCGGAAAAATGGTCCATTGTTTTTCCGCTGAGCGAAGAGGACGCGGCCCTTTATAATGACAAGACTGTCCTTCGGGTCGTATTCCGCGACTATTCCCTCAGCACACCGGCCGCCTATTCCACCTTTACGGGCAAGGATGGGGCTGCCTACGGGAAACTGGATTTTTCAAAATATATGGAACAGTTTATCTCAGACCGATTCGTGGATTTTGAGATAAAAGTGGATAAGGCTGACGGCCTTAAAATTCCTGTCAGCGCAGTGACGGACAAGAATTTTTACCTCATACCGCTGGAATACATGACCCAGGGCGGCGATTCCTCGGAGGACGGTTTTTATAAGGAAGTTTATACGGAAAACGGCACATCCATTGTCTTCGTGCCCACTACGGTCTACTATTCGGATGAGGAATTCTATTACGTGGACATGGGAGAGGAAAACGGCTTCAAGGCAGGGGATTATGTGGTCAGGCCCGAATCCTCGGACCGTTACCAGATTGGGAGGACTGCTTCCCTGAAGGGTGTTTACAATATTAATAAAGGCTATACTATTTTCAAACAAATTGATATACTGGATTCCAACAGTGAATATTATACTGTGCGGAAGAACATGAAATACGGCTTGTCCGTGTACGACCACATTGTGTTGGATGCCTCCATGGTGGAGGAAGGACAGCTGCTGTACCAATAAGGGAGGAAAACAATATGATAAAAAATCAGCTGGAAGAAGTAAGAAAGCATATTGAAGATGCCTGCCGCAGGGCGGGAAGAAATCCTGAGGAAGTGACTCTCATCGCAGTCAGCAAAACAAAACCCGTTCCCATGCTTATGGAGGCTTATGATGCCGGGGCCAGGGATTTCGGTGAGAACAAGGTACAGGAAATCCTGAACAAAAAACCGGAGCTTCCGGAGGATATCCGATGGCATATGATTGGTCATCTGCAGCGCAACAAAGTTCATCAGGTCATTGACAAGGCCGTGCTGATTCACTCTGTGGATTCCCTGCGCCTGGCCCAGCAGATTGAGGCCGACGCTGCAAAGCTCGGTCTGGATGTAGACATCCTTTTGGAGGTCAATGTGGCCCGTGAGGAGAGTAAATACGGGTTCCTTATGGAGGAAGTGGAGGATGCCATTATGCAGATTAAGGATTTCCCCCATGTGCATATTAAGGGACTTATGACAATTGCGCCTTTTGTAGATAATCCAGAAGAAAATCGTGGAATTTTTAAAAAATTATTTGAATTTGCTGTTGACATAGGTGGCAAAAACATTGATAATGTTACTATGAGTGTGCTCTCAATGGGAATGACTGGGGATTACGAGGTTGCCATTGAAGAAGGAGCGACCATGGTCAGGGTCGGTACCGGTATTTTCGGTTCACGATAAGGTGTTTCCCCCAGTAAGCACTTCATATAGAGATTGGAGAGTGTAAGATGAGTCTGTTAGGTAAGTTAATGGATACCATGAGATTAAATCCTGATGAGGAAGAGGATGATTACTACCTGGACGATGACTTTGAAGAGGAGGCCCCGCGCAAGGGACTGTTCTCAAAGAAGAATACGGAATATGATGAGGAAGAGGAGCAGGACAAGCCCCGGTTTTTAGGAAGATCCAATCCCAAAGTAGTACCTATGAGACGCAGCATGGAAGTGACGATGATTAAACCCACATCCATGGAGGATTCCAGAGACATCTGTGATTACCTTCTGGCAGGCAAGGCGGTGGTACTGAATATGGAGGGTATACATACAGAAGTGGCTCAGAGAATCATAGATTTTACCTCAGGAGCTACCTATTCCATGAACGGCAATCTTCAGAAGATATCTAATTATATCTTCATTGCAACACCTGATTCCGTGGAACTGTCCGGGGATTTCCAGGACATCCTGGCCGCAGGCAGTGCCATGGGCATGGATGTCTCAGGACTCAATATCCATTTGTAATTGACAAGGAAAAAGAAGCCCCTGTACAGGGGACAAGTATGCGGCAGACCTGGTGTGTCTGCCGATTTGTTGTATAAAATCAGGAGGACACTGGCATGGCTGACAGGATAAATGTATGCAGGGATGGGAAGGCTATCTACGATATCGTACTGACCCAATCCTTTGACGGTTTAAAGGAGGCAGTATCCTGCCTTCCTGTTAAGGAACACAAAATTTGCATTGTAACGGATTCCAATGTGGCGCCCCTGTATCTGGAGGAGGTGCGCGCTGTTCTGTCCGGATGCTGCAAGGCTGTTTCGGTTTTTACCTTCCCGGCCGGGGAGGAAAATAAACATCTGGATACGGTGCGAAACCTGTATGAGCACCTGATTCTGGAGCATTTTGACAGAAAGGATATGCTGGCTGCCCTGGGCGGCGGTGTGGTGGGCGATTTATGCGGTTTCGCAGCCGCCACTTATCTCAGGGGAGTTGACTTTATTCAGATTCCAACCACCCTGCTTTCACAGGTGGATTCCAGCATCGGCGGCAAGACCGGGGTGGATTTTGACGCCTATAAGAACATGGTGGGCGCATTTCATATGCCCAGGCTGGTTTATGCCAACCTGCGCACCCTTTTAACCCTTCCTGAGGAACAGTTCTCCTCAGGCATGGGCGAGGTGGTAAAGCACGGCCTGATTAAGAACCGGGAGTATTACCAGTGGCTGAAGGACAACCGTGAAGGCATTGCTGCCAGGAATCTGGATTTGTGCCAGGCCATGGTTTATGAGAGCTGTATGATTAAGAAGCGTGTGGTGGAAGAGGATCCCACGGAACAGGGAGAAAGAGCTCTTTTGAATTTCGGCCATACCCTGGGCCATGCAGTTGAGAAGCTGGAGAATTTCACCATGCACCACGGCCACTGCGTGGGGCTGGGCTGCATTGGGGCTGCCCGTATCTCCCAGCTCAGAGGTATGCTTACAGAGGAGGAGATGGCGGACATCAGAAATACCTTCCTTTCCTTTGGAATTCCTGACGCTGCGCCGGGTCTTGTGTGGGAGCAGGTCCTTAAAACCACCCAGAGCGATAAAAAGGTTGACGCCGGTGTCATCCGTTTTGTCCTGCTTAAGGCCATTGGACAGGCGTACGTGGACACGACTGTAACGGCTGATGAGATGAGGGCTGGTTTTGATGTGATAGGAGGACAGGCATAATGACAAAACAAAAGCAATCCCTGATTGCCAGCTTCCTCATTGGTTTCGCCATCCTTGTGGGTCTGGACCAGTGGACCAAGGGACTGGTGGTACAATCCTTAAAAGGCCAGAAGCCCTTTGTCATCTGGAACGGGGTATTTGAATTCTATTATTCGGAAAACAGGGGCGCTGCCTTCGGAATGATGCAGGAAAAACAGCTTTTCTTCTTTCTCATTGCGGTCCTTGTGCTGGGAGCCGTGGCTTACCTTATATATAAGATGCCGTCAGACGGAAAATACCGCCCCCTTGCTGTCTGCCTGATGATGATAAGCGCAGGCGCTGTGGGCAATATGATTGATCGGGTCAGCCAGGGATATGTGGTGGATTTCCTGTATTTTAAACTGATTAATTTTCCTATCTTTAATGTGGCCGACTGCTATGTAACCATCGGCGCTGCCTGCCTTGTGTTTTTAATCATGTTTTATTATAAGGACGAGGACATGGCATGTTTCTCATTGAAAAAACAGTAGCATCATACATCAGACAGGAGGAGACACCCCTTTGAAACAGGAATTTTATCCAACGGATATGGAGGACCATGTGCGTATTGATAAATACCTTGCTGAAGCCTGCCCTGATTTAAGCCGCTCCTACATCCAGAAGCTCCTTAAATCAGGGCAGGTCCTGGTTAACGGCCAGGGCGTAAAGGCAAGCTATATCGTGGAGGAAGATGACAGGATTGAGCTGGAAGTGCCGGAGGCCGTGGAGCCGGAAATCGACGCAGAGCCCATGGACCTGGATATTCTCTATGAGGACCAGGACCTTATCCTCATCAACAAGCCTAAAGGAATGGTGGTCCATCCGGCTGCCGGACATTACAGCCATACCCTTGTAAACGGCCTCATGTACCATTGTAAGGACCAGCTGTCCGGTATCAACGGCGTCATGCGGCCGGGCATCGTGCACCGGATCGACATGGATACCACCGGGGTCATCATAGCGTGTAAAAATGATATGGCCCACAGCTCCATCGCTGCCCAGCTCAAGGAACACTCCATTACCCGCAGGTACCAGGCGATTGTCCATGGCGTCATTGCAGAGGATGAGGGGACCGTGGACGCGCCCATTGGCCGCCATCCAGTGGAGCGCAAGAAAATGAGCATCAATTATCAGAACGGCAAGAATGCAGTAACCCATTACAGGGTTCTGAACCGTTTCAGGCAGTACACCCATGTGGAGTGCAGGCTGGAGACAGGCCGTACCCATCAGATTCGCGTCCACATGGCCAGTATCCGCCATCCTCTTTTGGGGGATGCTGTGTACGGGCCTGCCAGGTGTCCCATAAGCGGTCTCTGCGGACAGACACTTCATGCCGGCATCCTGGGGTTCATTCACCCCAGGACCGGAGAATATATGGAATTTTCAGCGCCCCTGCCGGAATACTTTGAAAAACTCCTTCGCACCTTAAGCTGAAACCAGGATGAAAAAGCGCAGTAAAAACATACTTTAATAGACAAGTTGTCACTTTTGTCGCAAAGCTTTATACTATTTTTTACTTTTTTGTACATTTCTATATACTTTTCTGAATTTTTGAGTTATAATACTTAATAGATAAAATATGACTTATGACCTACAGGACAGACAGTGCAGAAAGGGGAATGTAGAATGACAAATAATCTTATTATCACCATTGGCAGGCAGTGTGGCAGCGGCGGCAAAATGATTGGCGAATTACTGGCAGAAAAGATGGGTGTTAAGTGCTACGACAAGGAATTGTTATCCATGGCTGCAAAACACAGCGGACTTTGCGAGGAGCTGTTTGAGAAACACGATGAACGGCCCACCAGCAGTTTCCTCTACTCACTGGTTATGGATTCCTATTCCATGGGCTATACGGCATCGGGATATTCCGATATGCCTATTAACCATAAGATATTCCTTGCTCAGTTTGACACCATCAAAAAGCTGGCGGAAGAGGCCTCCTGCGTCATGGTTGGACGGTGTGCGGATTACGCCCTGGAGGACTACCCCAATGTGGTTAGCGTATTCATCACGGCCAACGACGATGACAAGCTGAAACGCCTTCAGGACCTGTACAAGGTAGACGCGTCCAAGGCAAAGGACATCATGATTAAGACAGACAAACAGCGCGCCAGCTACTATAATTATTACTCCAACAAGAAATGGAGCGATCCGCGCAGCTATGATCTGTGTCTTAACAGCAGTGTCACAGGACCGGAGGGCGCAGTGGATGTCATCCTGAATTTTGCAAAAGTGAAGCAGACGTGGAGGAAACAGAAGTAGTTTCATCGAATTGCATGGAGATATGTCAACATAGGCATCTAAAACAGCAGATGCAGCAACGCCGGCAAAAGCCGGTATTGCTGCATCTGTTTTAATGTCAGTGTAAATCTTTACCCAAATCAATCATATCCTCAGCCATGGCCACCAATTCATCCCTGGTTACAATCTTATTGATGTCCATAAGAATGTAGCGTACGTCCCCGTCAATCCAGGCCAGGGAATTGGCTTCTGCCGTACTATAATACAAGTCTGTCTCCCCATATTTTATAACAGACGCATTGCTTGAAAGGGACTGGCCTGACGCTGGTTCTGCGGACAGGGAAACGGATTTGGAGGTATTATTGTCCTTTTTTATATATTTAAAGCTTATACCTTTCTGTTTGTTGACAGGAGCGCCATTTGAATCAAGATCAAATGATTCCGTAATATTTCCGCTGCCAAACAGATAACCGCCAGCCAGGCTTGCAGGCGCCTTTGGCCTGAATCCCACATCCTTTTGCAGGGTATCCCCGTCAGGAAGCGTGGAATATTGATTTTCTTCGGAACTTGAAACACTTACCTTCATTGACGGGGACGCAAAGCAGGGCACGGTGTTTGCCAGACAAATCCCTGTAATCAGCAGTAAAGCAATCTTTCTTTTCATGGCTCGTATCTCCTTTTATTTTTCAGATGCAGTATTCTTTGAATAACCGTTATGGTATGTATCATACCGTATAGTTCTCTAATCCACATCTAAAAATGCCGTATTCCGGAAATTCATGTCAGGAATCCATTCCGGAAAAAGATGAGCCGTGAGCTGTCACTCCACCGTAACAGATTTGGCCAGGTTGCGGGGCTGATCCACATCCAGATGTTTGCCGATGGAAGCATAATAGGCAATCAGCTGCAGGGCCACTGCAATGGGAAACACGGTGAAGCGGTCTTCCAGGTCCGGTATCCGAAGTTCTATATCAGCCACTCCATCCTCTACCACAGACTGTTTCTTGGCCAGAAGGATGACATAAGCACCTCGGGCCTTTACCTCCCGGATATTGGAAATGGTCTTGGCAAATACATGGTCCTGAGTTGCAATGGCTATGACAGGCACATTGTCATAAATCAGGGCAATGGTTCCGTGCTTCAGTTCACCGGCAGCATACGCCTCTGCGTGGATATAGGAGATTTCCTTAAGCTTAAGGGCCCCTTCCAGGGAAAAGGCGTAATCCAGGCCCCTTCCAATAAAAAAGGTGTCCCTCTCACGAATCAGGTGGCGCACAAAGGACTGGATAAATTCAGACTGTCCAATAACAGTTTCCATGGCCGGTATGACATCCAGCAGATCCGTCATAAATTCCCGTGCCTCATCCTGGCCAAAGGCCCCGCGGACCAGGGCCATGCGGCAGCCAATCATGTAGAGGGCAGCCAGCTGCACGGAATAAGCCTTTGTACTGGCAACAGCAATCTCAGGGCCTGCATGTGTATATAATACGTAATCGCTTTCCCTGGCAATGGTGGAACCCTTTACATTGACAATGGAGAGGGTGACAGAGCCAAGACTTTTTGCCAGGTTCATGGCGGCCAGCGTGTCAATGGTCTCCCCTGACTGCGAGATGACTATGACCAGGGTGCTGGAATCAATCAGCGGATCCTCGTACCGGAATTCAGATGCAATGGACACGGTGACAGGTATACGGAGCATGGGCTCCATCAGTGCTTTTGCCACCATTCCCGCATGCATGGCCGTACCGCAGGCAATAATCCGCACCTGGGAACACTCTGCCAATATGGAGTCCGGAATACCGTCATCTCTAAAATCCGGCAGACGGTCCAACATCCTTGGAAGAATGGTATTTTTAAGGGCTTCCGGCTGTTCATGGATTTCCTTGAGCATGAAGTGGGGGTATCCGTTCTTCATGGCCGCGTCCATGTTCCAGCTGACCTCCAGTGTTTCCGGCTCCACACGGTTAAAGTCCATATCATATACACGGACTTTGTATGGCGTCAGGCGCACAATGCAGCCCTCCGGGACCACAAAATACTCCCTGGTATAAGAAATCAGGGCAGTAAGATCCGAGGCTACAAGCGCTCCTGAGTGGGTGTAGGAAGCAACAAGGGGGCTTACCTTCCTTACGGCATATATCTCACCGGGACGGTCCGCAAAAAGGATACAGAAACCATAGGAGCCTTCAAGCGTGCCTGTAAAAGCTGCGATGGCCTTCAGCGGATCCTGGCCGCATCCCCTGTAAGCAGAATCCAGAACAGCCGCAGCTACCTCGCTGTCGGTCTGGGAGACAAGACGGCCTTCCAATCCATATTCCTGCGTTAGCTGGCGGTAATTTTCGATGATTCCATTGTGAATCAGGGTTACCTGTCCGCAGCTGTGGGGATGGGCATTGGCGTCCGTTACACCTCCGTGAGTGGCCCAGCGGGTATGGCCGATTCCGCAGTGGGATATCTCGCAGGTTGATTTTACACATTCCCTAAGGGCGGCTACCTTTCCCACCTTTTTAATGCTCCTGACCTGGGAATCCTGGTTGAAGTAAGCAATACCGGCGCTGTCATATCCTCTGTATTCCAGTCCTGCGAGTCCCTTTAACAATACATCCTTGGCCTCCAAAGGGCCTGTATATCCAATTATTCCACACATAATTTGTTCTGCCTTTCTTTGTTAGTCACAGTTATTTTAACTGCAATTGTTGTTCCTGAAAAAGACAACAAAAAACCAAGCTGTCTTATACAGGCAGTTTTCAGCATTCCATTTTTTATCCATTTTTACTGATATCATTCATCCGGTCACACTGGCTTTGTTTTGCAGTTACCCGCATATTTTCCAGTATGCAACACGCCCGGACAGCATGGGAGAGCACCCGCCGAAATTCTCGATTCTCTCTCCACCTCGTTAACCTTATAAACGGCAGCAGACGTTCCTGCTGTTCACGTACCCGCTAAAAGGTGCATGGCGCTTAGCTTTGCTATGTGTCTCTATCCCTCCTGTGACAGATTGTGAATATTATAGCTCACTCTATTTTATGCGTCAACCATATTTTGGGTGAGCCGTCCTGCCGGTACCCGGCATAATCCCTGTTTTATGCGCGATTTTAAAGATTCTTTAAGACTTTTGTTCTATTCATTCACCTGCCTGTGTGATATAATGAGGGGCGGTGCAATTATATGATTTATGAATCACAACAGGACGCACAACATGAAAAAAAGCGATTACATACAGGTGATAAAAAAATACAAACAGGAAATTCTGCAGTGTTCGGCTCTGGCCGTGACTGTAGTGTGCGCCTGCACAATGTCCTATATGGCGGGGCGTTACAGCGGGAGACTGAATGTTCCCGCTGCCGGCAGTTCTGAGGGAGGGGCCGTAGAAACCACCTCACAATACATAGATCTGGCTCCGGGTTCGCCTTCCTTTCTCTTTCCGCCAGGTGCGGCCTGCCGGGATGCAACTCCCTCCAATGCGGACATGATGGATTCCCAGGTACTTAACCTGGCCTATCTCTATGAGGATGGGGCAGATTCCACGGATCCGGCTGACAGCTATGCGGGCCGGCTCTATGATCTGCTGGCTTTAAAGGACGCGTCGTGGATATCGGGTCTATATGACCTGTACAATTATACGCCCCAGCAGCTTGCAGCCCTGCTGGGACTTCCGGAGACAGCCGTCACTTCAACGTCCGGCATCATACCGGAGTTCCGGAACATATCCGTGCACTTTGTCAACAGCGAACAACAGGAAACCGGAAGCACTTCCAATGCAAGGGAAATCATTTCTATTATCAATACTCTGCATTACTTCGGCATACTTAAAGATATGAAAACAATGGAGGACTGCGCGGACAAGCTGTGGAACGCTTCACACAAGTACTCTGTGCGCATAGGCGGAATTTATTACTGTGACGGCAGCTGCCTGGACGAAACAGCAGACGGGCGAAAGGACGCGGATGAATCCGGGACGGAAGCAGCTGGCGCAGTAATAGCTGGGTCGGAAGCAGCTGGAGCTGAAGCAGTTGGGGCAGTAATAGCTGGGTCGCAAACAGCTGGTGCTGAAGCAGTTGAAGCAGCAGTAGCTGGGTCGGAAACAACTGGTGCTGAAGCAGTTGAAGCAGCAGTAGCTGAGTCGGAAACAACTGGTGCTGAAGCAGTTGAAGCAGTAGCTGGGTCGGAAACAGCTGGCGCAGAAACCGTTGGAACAGCAGCCGCTGGGACGGAAGCAGTTGAGTCAGGAGCAGCTGGGGGAGAACCGGTTGGCTCAATGGCAGCCAGTGCAGCAGCAGAAGCTGAGACAGCAGCCGTGGCCAGTTTTTCCGATGCGTCATCCATTGTATCCGGGGCTTCTGATGCAGGTCCGGCAGACAGCTCCCGGACCTGTCCGGGCCATGTGGACTGTACAGTACTGGCCGTGGTCAAAGGCACTGCCGAGGCAGACAGTCTATTCCAGGCAGCAGATACACTGGAAGCTGTCAAGGCTTCCGGCTGGACAGGCTGGAATGCGGATACCAGAAACATGGCAGGCGCGCTGCTGGCCCAGGATTGGTCCCAGGAATATGGTCTTTATACAGTTGACTATCCAGTAAAAGGACTTTTGAATTCCCAGGAGATTGAATTATACATGAGTCTGGTTCCGGAAGACGCCAGCCGTCAGCGTAAGGATTTCGTGCGGTATGCCCTTACATCGGTAGGTAAGATTCCTTACTACTGGGGAGGCAAACCATCAGCACCTGGTTATACCGGAAACGGCTTCGGCTCGCTGACTGTCCCGGACGAGGACGGCAGGCTTTTAAAGGGACTGGATTGTTCCGGCTGGATAAACTGGGTATACTGGTCGGTCACCGGAAAAGGGCTGGGGGCCCAGAGTACCGGTACACTTTTGGGCTGCGGTTCGCCGGTAGCCAGGGATGAGCTGCTGCCGGGAGACATCTGCATCCGGTTTAATCCCATGGCCCATGTGGTAATATTCCTGGGCTGGACAGCAGAGGGGAATATGCTCTGTATCCAGGAGACCACAGGCAATTCCAATAATGTGGAAGTGGGAACCGTTACAAGTAACTGGGAGAGTTACCGGCGTATTCTGGAATGATTTCCGCATAAGAACCAAATAGATAAAGAGGAGTATAATCATGAATAACAGAGAAAATGACGATGAGCTGGAACGCATGAGGGCACGTGCCAGAAGAGGCAGCGGCAGGCAGGACGGCGGCAGACAGAGCAGCAGGGCATATCCGAGGCCTGTGCAGCCAGCCAGTGAGCGCAGAAGTGCCAGACAATCCTATGACGGCCGCGAGGAGTATGACGAGGAGTACTATTACGGTGAGGAATACGATGTAGAAGAGGATAGGCAGATTGATTTTCCCATGGAAGACTATCTGGACGACGAACCTCCCATGCCAGCCCGCCGGTTTAGGCCCTCTTATGGTTCGTCTGGTTCTGCCGAAGGACGGCGTCAGGCGCAGTCCGCGGGAAACAGAAATGCCCAGGGCAGGAAATCCCGTCAGCCGGGAAGTGCCACCTCTAATCCGGACCGGGCCAGAACAGCACAGTCCGTTTCAAGGAATCAGGGGCGCACCGCAAAAAGGCAGCAGGATACTATGGAAAGGGGCAGGACATCTGCCGGACGGCAGCAGGGACAAATGGCAAAACGACGTAAAAAAGGCAGATGGAAGGGGATTCTTTTGCTCCTTCTGGTTGCACTTATAGGGTATGGGGCCTGGCTGTTCCTTCACAAACCTACAGGCTACTGGAATATAGCTGTTTTTGGAGTGGACAGCAGAGATGGCAATACCAAAAACGCACTGGCAGATGTTCAGATGATATGCAGCATTGACAGAGCTACGGGGGAAATCCGCCTTGTCAGCGTTTACAGGGATACATACCTGAAAATCAATTCAGAGGGAACCTATCACAAAATTAATGAGGCATACTTTAAGGGTGGACATAAGCAGGCAGTGTCAGCCCTGGAGGAAAACCTGGATATCAAGATTGATGACTATGCCACCTTTAACTGGAAGTCAGTGGCTGAGGCCATCAACATTCTGGGCGGCATAGACCTGGAAATCACGCCTGCGGAATTTAAGTATATCAACGGCTTCATTACAGAAACCGTCAATTCAACAGGTATTGGTTCCTATCAGCTGGAGCAGGCCGGGATGAACCATTTAGACGGCGTTCAGGCTGTGGCTTACAGCCGTCTGCGTCTCATGGATACGGATTTTCAGAGGACGGAGCGCCAGAGAAAGGTGGTAGAGCTTGCCCTGGCAAAAGCAAAGCAGGCTGACCTCTCAACGCTGACCTCGCTGGCCGGCTACATGGTGCAGGAAATTTCCACCAGCGTAGGAGTAGACGATGTACTGCCTCTGGCAAAGGATATCGGTAAGTATCACATCGGAGAGACTGCCGGTTTCCCATTCTCAAGGCAGACCATGAAAATCGGAAAGATGGACTGCGTGGTGCCTACCACCCTGGAAAGCAATGTAGTCCTTCTTCATCAGTTCCTGTACGGCCAGGAGACGTCCTACAGTCCATCCTCCGCTGTCCGTAAAATCAGCGCCCATATCTCGGAAGAAACAGGGCTTTATGAGGAGGGCAAGGCAGCTCCTTCCGGAGGCGGCTCATCAGGAGGAAGTTCATCAGGAGATAAGGCGCCTGCCCAGAATGTACCGGCAGAGACCCCTCCGCCCGAAACAACAGTGCCTGTGGAGACAACCCAGGAGAGTACCGGGGAGACGGAAGAGACAGAGGAGACAACCCTGGAGAGTACCGAAGAAACAGAAGAGACCGAAGAAGTGGGGCCGGGCGTATCAGACAAACCCACAAAGGCTCCTGAAAGCACCAAACATACGGATGAGGAACAGGGTCCGGGAAGCAGCGGCCCGGGCGGCAGCGGCGCCGCAGAACCTTCCGGCAGCCATCCCACAAAGGCCCCTGAGACAGAGAAGCCGGGCTCCGGTTCCGCCCCTGGCTCCGAATCTGATTCCGGCAGCAACGGCCCTGGCCCAGGAAGCCAGGACAACGGTCCGGGCCAGGCTCAAAGCGGTACGGACGAGGGCGGCCCAGGCATCTAAAGCAGGTTCCGGTATCTAAAGCAGTACCGGCATCTGAAGCAGTACCGGCATCTGAAGCAGTACCCGGCATCTAAAGCAATACCCGGCATCGAAGACCGCCCCGGAACAGAAGCACAGGGGTAAGCATAAAAGAATGGCCTCAGGCATTATTTCAACGCCTGGGGCCATCCTTTTATGCTGCCGTCAAGGATTGCCCGGAACATGCAGTCTTTTATATGAGGATTGTCCTCCTGCAGCCTGTGTATCAGCTCCTTAATATACTGCCGCTTTGTGTATCCGTCCATGGGGCATGGGTTTTTGCATACAGGAAGCTGGTATTTGTTCCGAAACCCTATGACATCTGCCTCTGTGACAAAAATCATGGGACGGATGACAATCAGGTCCATGCGGTCCAGATAGGTAAGGGGCGAGAAGGAGTGGAACCTTCCCTCATAGAACAGCGACATCATCATGGTCTCGATCACATCATCCCTGTGATGAGCATAGGCAATCTTGTTGCATCCCATCTCCTTAGCCTTTTCATTGAGAGCGCCTTTTCGCATCTTGGCGCAAAGAGAACAGGGGTTGGTTTCCTTGCGGATATCAAAGAGGACCGCGCCGATTTCTGTGGAAATGATTTCATATGGGATCTCAAATTCCCGGCACATGGCCGCCACCGGTTCCAAATCCATATTGCCAAGCCCCAAATCCACCGTAATGGCGCACAGTTCATATTTTTCAGGATAAAACCTCCTCAGATGATGAAGGGCATGGAGCAATGTCAGGCTGTCCTTTCCTCCGGACACTCCTATGGCGATACGGTCACCGTCCTGAATCAGCCCGTATGTATCAAGAGCCTGGCGTGTCAGGCTCAGAAGACGTTGTAATTTCATGTGGGTTCCAACCAATCCTTTCTGGTCTTTTCTGGATCTTTTCTTTATCTGCCGTTCAGCGCCCTGGGTATTTTGTCTTTACAGGAATGCTGCACGGCTTTTTCTATTCTACCTGTCCACACACCTGGTTGTCAAGAAAAGTTAACTATGTTAAAATGGGGGGAGAATAAATTAAGGGTGATGATGAAATGATAACTTATAAATATGTAGTATCTGACAAGCAGGGGCTTCATGCTACCAATGCCATGAGTCTGAGCAGGGCGGCCTCTGAATATGAGAGCCGGATAACCCTTAAAAGCCAAAAGGGTACAGCGGACTGTAAGAATGTCCTTGCTCTCATGAGCTTGGGCGCGCACCAGGGAGAAAGCCTGGAGCTTACGGTGGAAGGGCCTGACGAGGGCCAGGCCTCCGGTTTCTTAAAAGGGCTCATGCGCACTATTTTATAAACATGCCCTGACTGGCGGCCATGATGAAATAAATCCCTTTCCTAACAGCTAGGAAACGGGTTTACCGCAAAATCCCTTCTTGACAGGCTATAGTTAATATCAAAGAACTGCTTTGCAGTTCAAATCTGGAAAGAGGGGTTATTATTATGGCAAGATTAGGTATTTCTATTTATCCGGAGTATTCCACAGAAGAACAGGACATAGCGTATATCAGAAAGGCAGGTAAACTGGGTTACAGGAGGATTTTTACCTGTCTTTTAAGTGTTGGTGAAAAGAACAGGGAGGAAATCATCGGACAGTTTTGCCGCCTGGCTGATGAGGCCCATGCCTGCGGCATGGAAATCATCCCGGATGTAAGCCCTGCTGTATTTTCAAGGCTGGGAACCTCTTATGAGGATCTGTCTGTGTTCCGGGAAATGCATGTGGACGGCATCCGGCTGGACGAGGGTTTTGACGGCATGAAGGAAAGCCTTATGACCTATAATCCACAGGGGCTGAAGCTGGAGCTGAATGCCAGCACCAAGCTGGTGTATGTGGAGAACATCATGGATCACCATCCGGACCGTGAGAAGTTAATTACCTGCCATAACTTTTATCCGCAGGCATACACGGGACTGAGCCTGAAGCATTTTAACAGGTGCAATGACAAGATGAAGTCACTGGGTCTTAAGGTGGCTGCCTTTGTATCCAGCAATGCGCCCGGTGCTTATGGTCCATGGCCTTTAAACGAAGGACTCTGCACCCTGGAAATGCACCGCGGCCTTCCTCTGGATTTCCAGGTGCGCCATATGTTTGCCACCGGCATGGTAGATGATGTGCTGATTGCCAATGCCTATGCAACGGACGAGGAGCTCCATGCCTGCGCAGCAGTCAATCCCAGCATCCTTACCTTCGGCATTGAACTGGAAAAGGAGCTGACGGACACAGAGAAGCAGATCCTGGACTATGAGCCAAAGCATGTGGTGAGAGGAGATATGAGCGAATACATGATCCGCTCCACCTGGCCCAGGGTAACATTTGCAGACCAGTCCATTCCGGCTGGCAACACCAGGGACTTAAGGCCGGGCGATGTGGTCATTCTCAATGACGGTTACCTGAAATACAAAGGAGAGCTCCACATCGTCACAAAGGATATGCCCAATGACGGCCGCAAGAACGTGATTGGACATCTGCCGGAGTATGAACATGTACTGTTAGACTATATCGAGCCCTGGAAGGTGTTCGCGTTCCGTATTGTATAAGACTGTAAGAGAAGGAGTTTAACCATGCAGAATAAAAGACAGGAACAGCTGCTTGCCATATTATCAGAGCGGAGGGACTGGATGACCAGCCGGCAGCTGGCCGGCCTTCTGCAGGTGTCGGACCGGACCATCCGCTCCGATGTGGAGGCCATCAATAAGCACACGGACCCGCCGCCCATCGAGTCCAATGTGCGTCAGGGATACAGGCTGTGCGAGGACGCACGGCCTGCCCTGGCGTCAGGGGCAGAGACAAGGGAGGCAGACATTCCCCAGACCCCCGGCGCCCGCTGTGCATACATGATACAAAAGCTGCTGTTTGAGGTGAAGGAGCTGAACCTTACCATGCTCCAGAGCCAGATCTATGTCAGCGGTTATTCCATTGACAATGATTTAAAGCGCATACGAAAGATGCTGGAGCCTTACAGCGGCCTGAAGCTGGTACGGAACAAGGAATGCATCTCCTTAAAGGGAGACGAGGCCAGCAAGCGCCGTTTTTACCGGGATTTACTGGTGGCTGAGGTGCAGGAGAACTTTCTTAACCTGAACACCCTGGCCCATCTCTACAGAAGCTTTAACCTGATTGAGGTCAAGGATATCTTTGTGGATGTGCTGGAGGAATATGACTATTCCATCCATGAGTCCATGTTTCCCATGCTGATTCTCCATGCGGGGACCAGCATTGAACGGATGAACTGCGCCAATTACATCAATATGGAGGAGGGGATGCAGGGGCTGGAGGATACCATTGAGTACCAGATAGCCCAAACCTTCTTTGACCGCATTTCCAAGCGGCTGCACATAACGGTCCACGACGGCGAGGTGGGCATGTTTGCCCTGGTAATCATGGGCAGGCGGGCTTCCAACTATACCAGCGACTTCGTCAATTACAACGGAAAATGGATGAATACCAAGAAGCTGGTGGCTGAGGCCCTGGAACAGGTCTATGCTCTGTTCGGCCTGGATTTCAGGCAGGACGCAGATTTGGTGGCAGGGCTTAAAATGCATTTTCACGGACTCATCGAACGTGTCAAGAACCAGGTGCGGATGGAGGATGTGTTTGTGGAGGAAATCAAACGCAAATATCCCCTTGTTTTTGAAATGGGAATCTATGTGCTGGAGTTTCTGGAGCAGCGGCTGGGACGGTCCATATCAGACGTGGAAAGCTGCTACATCGCCCTTCACCTGGGAGCGGCCAGTGAGCGCATGAATTCCGTGAGAAAATACAGGGCTGTGATGATTCTGCCCCACAACCAGTCCTTTTCCGACATGTGCGTGAAGAAGATATCCGACATGTTCCGCGAGCGTATGGAGGTGGTAAAGGTATTCGGCTATTTTGAGGAGGATGAGGTGTCGGCCCTGGACCCGGATTTGCTTCTCAGCACCTTTCCGCTGGAGCACGGACTGGATGTGGAGACTGTTTCCATCAACCTGTTTGTGGATTCGGAAACAGAATCAAAGATCCTCCAGGCCATTAACCGGCTGGATAAAAAAGGCTTCCGGCTGGAGTTTACATCCCATATCGGGAACCTGATACGAAAAGAGCATTATCACTCCCAGGTAGACATGGACCAGCCGGAAGAAATCATCCGTATGCTGTGCGCGGGCCTGGAAAAAGAGGGCATCGTGGAACCGGAATTCACGGAAGTGGTCTTAAAGAGGGAGCAGATGTCGCCCACCTCCTTTGTGAATACATTTGCCATTCCCCATGCCTTTGGCGCCTTTGCCAGAAATTCCACCATTGCCGTGGCACAGCTTAAGAATCCGGTGAAATGGGGAGCCTTTGAGGTGCGTCTGGTCATGCTTTTCGCCATCAACGAAGGGGATGCCAGAATGATTAAAATTTTCTTTGACTGGGTATCCAATGTGGTAAACCAGCCGGAGGAGCTGGCAAAATTAGTGGCTCCATGCAGCTATGAGGAATTTATTGACAGAATTATGGGTTGATTTTCCTAACAGCTAGGAAATGTCTTTAATGAAAAAAAGTGAATAACTGCCTTATAATTAAGGCAACTTAATAAGAAATGCAGCAAACAGAATGGTTTTGTTGCATTTTCTCGTTTCAAAAACAATAAGGAGGCAGCAAAATGGTAGAGGGATTAGAAATGATTTGCTTCAAGATTATCTCCAATGTGGGAGGCGCGCGTTCCAGCTACATCGAAGCAATCCAGAAAGCAAAGCAGGGAGACTTTGAGGGAGCCAGGGAATGTATAAAGGCAGGCCAGGAGATGTTCCTGGTTGGACATGAGGCCCACTTTGAACTGATTCAGAAGGAAGCACAGGGAGAGCAGGTAGGCGGCTCCATGATTCTGGTTCATGCGGAAGACCAGCTCATGAGCGCGGAAGGCTTTAAAATCATCGCGGAAGAGATGATTGCCAGCTACGAGCGAATCGCTGAACTGGAAAAAAAGCTGGAAAACCGTTAATTCAGACATTGTATTTTACCCATCGGTATAAAACAGGAACAATAAAAGGAAACTATATAGATATCAAGGAGGATTTAATCATGAAACGAGTATATTTATTTTGCAGCGCAGGAATGTCCACCAGTATGCTGGCAAGCAAGATGCAGGACGTAGCCAATTCCCATGACCTTCCCATTGAAGTAGAGGCATTCCCGGACGGAAAGATTGGCCAGATTATTGATGAGAAGCACCCGGATGTGATTCTCTTAGGGCCCCAGGTCAAATACCGCTATGGCGAGATTGTTGAAAAGTACGGCGACAAGGGCATTCCGATTCAGGTTATCGATCAGACGGATTACGGTATGATGAACGGTGAGAAAGTACTGAAATCAGCGATCAAGCTCATGAAAGCAGCAAAATAACAGTCCGGCGCAGCATCTTAGCCCGCCTGTGCTAAAACAATCATAGTTGAAATGGGGGAACATGAATCATGCTAAATAAGTTAGAGTCCGTACTCATGCCGCTGGCAGAGAAAATCGGAAAAAATAAATATCTCATTGCCATCCGTGACGGCTTCCTGCTGTCCATGCCGCTGTTAATCGTAGGGTCCTTTTTCCTGCTGGTTGCCAACTTCCCAATACCGGGATGGACGGATTTCTGGGCGCGGTTTTTCGGGGACAACTGGGCATCCTATTTTTCAAAGCCCACTGATGCCACCTTCTCCATCATGGCAGTGCTGGCCGTTATAGGCATTGGCTATTCCTTCGCGGAGCAGATGAACGTAGATAAGCTGTTCGGAGCAGCCATTGCCCTGGTAAGCTGGTTCCTCATCATGCCCTATGAGATTCTTGTGGACGGCGGTTCCAGCGTCACCGGAATTCCGTTAAACTGGGTGGGGTCCAAGGGTATTTTCGTGGGAATCATCGTGGCCTTCCTGTCAGTCCATATTTATGCATGGGTAAACAAAAAGGGCTGGGTTATCAAAATGCCTGACGGCGTTCCTCCTACGGTATCAAAGTCATTCTCGGCCCTGATTCCTGCAGGTGTGTCCATACTGGTATTCTTTATCATGAATATCGTGTTTGCAATGACGCCTTATAAAAACGCATTTAACTTCATCTTTACGATTTTACAGACACCGCTTTTAAAGCTGGGCAATACACTTCCGGCCATGGTAATCGCATATATATTCCTTCACTTCTTCTGGTTCTTTGGAGTGAACGGCGGTTCCGTTGTAGGCGCTGTGTTCAATCCCATCCTTCAGACACTGTCCGCCGACAACCTGGCTGCATTCCAGGCAGGCCAGCCGCTGCCCAATATTATTTCCCAGCAGTTCCAGGATTTGTTCGCAACCTTTGGAGGATGCGGTTCCACATTGTCGCTGCTCATTGCAATGCTTTTATTCTGCCACTCCAAACGTATCAAGGAGTTAGGCAAACTGGCGTTTATACCCGGCGTATTCGGCATCAATGAACCTCTTGTATTCGGCCTTCCCATTGTGCTGAACCCAATGATTCTCATTCCCTTCATGCTGGTGCCCACTATAAACATCGTAATTTCTTATTTCTGCATGAGCATTGGTCTGGTTCCCCTCTGTACAGGCGTCGCCATTCCATGGACCATGCCCGTGGTACTGTCCGGATTCCTGGCAACAGGATGGCAGGGAGCTGTACTGCAGCTGCTTCTTCTCATACTGGGAGTATTCATCTATATGCCGTTTATTAAGATGATGGATAAGCAGTATCTGGAAGATGAGGCCAAGGCTTCTGACAAATCAGATGACGATGACATTGACTTTGACGACCTTTCCTTTGACGACCTGTAGGCCGGCTGCCTTTGACGGTCCGTCCATCCTTTGACAATCCCTGTGGGGATACAAGAATATGAGGTGAAGATAATGAAAATTATTATGATATACGACCAGATACAGTCCGGTCTTGGAACAAAAGATGACACAATGGTTCCCCTTACAGGCAAAAAGGAGCCTATTGGTCCCGCAGTTATGATGGAGCCCTTCTTAAAGGAGGTGGACGGCCATGTGACAGCCTGCCTGTGCTGCGGCAACGGAACCTTCTTAGCTGACCCGGAGGAGGTCAGCCGCAAGCTCTGCGCCATGGTAAACAAGCTGCAGCCGGATGTGGTTATGTGCGGCCCTGCCTTTAACTTCGCTGACTATGCGGGCATGTGCGCCAAGGTGGCATGCGACATCAACGCTACCACAAAGGCAAAGGCATTTGCAGCCATGTCTGTTGAGAACAAGGATACCATCGCCGCCTACAAGGATAAGGTGGCCATTGTGGAAACTCCAAAGAAGGGCGGAATGGGACTAAACGATGCGCTTAAGAACATGTGCGCACTGGCAAAGGCACTGGCTGACGGCAGCGATACAGCGGAACTGGAACATAAATTCTGTTTCAAATAGAGGAGGATATATAGGATGTGGGGTATGATTGCAACCTGGCGCATGGCAGTGGAAGGAATTACTAAGGGCGCCGAAATGCTGAAGGACGGTGGGGACGCAGGAGATGCCATCGAGTCTGCTATCCGGGAAGTGGAGGATTTTCCTTACTATAAATCTGTGGGCTACGGCGGGCTTCCCAATGAGGAGATGGAGGTGGAGATGGATGCCGCCTTTATGGACGGCAATACCCTGGATATAGGCGCTGTTGCGGCCATCAGGGACTTTGCCAATCCTGTGTCCATTGCCAGACGTCTGAGCCGTGAAAAGGTCAACAGCCTGCTGGTGGCGGAGGGTGCTGAAAAATTCGCCCACAAGGAGGGATTTGAGCGCAAAAATATGCTGACGGACCGGGCAAAGGCCCATTACAGAAAGCGTTTAAAGGAAATGTCCGCCCAGGCGGCCCTCCAGGAAGCCTCAGGAAAGCTTAAGCCATACTCAGGCCACGATACCGTGGGCATGGCCTGCCTGGACATGAGCGGCAAAATGACAGCTGCCACCTCCACCAGCGGTCTCTTTATGAAGAAAAAAGGCAGAGTAGGAGACTCTCCCATATCCGGATCCGGTTTCTATGCTGACAGCAAAAAAGGCGCTGCCAGTGCCACGGGCCTGGGCGAGGACCTGATGAAGGGCTGTATTTCCTATGAAATCGTCCGTCTCATGGGGGAGGGTATGCATCCCCAAAAAGCCTGTGAGACCGCCGTGGCCCGCCTGGACGCAGAGCTTAAGGAACGCAGGGGCGAGGCGGGGGATTTATCCCTTATAGCCATGAACCCAAAGGGGGAATGGGGTGTAGCCACCAACATAGAGGGATTTTCCTTTGCCGTTGTCACAGAGGCCATGGAACCAACCGTGTATCTGGTGACCCGCCGGGAGGACGGCCGCTGTACCTACGAAAAGGCATCGGATGAGTGGATGGAAAACTATATGAAGACGCGCATGGCGCCCATTGAGGAATAGGAATATGGATGAACAGAATCAGATTGACAGAATGCTTCTGGACTATATCGACGAAAACCGGGACCGGCTGGTGGAGCATGTTCGTCAGATGGTGCGTATTGACAGCGTGGAAAGGGAGGCCCAGGATGGGGCTCCCTTTGGTCCCGGTGTAAAGAAGGCCCTGGACCTGGCGCTATCCATCAGCAGGGATATGGGCTTTGAAACTGTGGATTTGGACGGATACATCGGATACGCATTCTATGGCAGGGGAGAAGACTATGTCTGCGCCATGGGACATGTGGATGTGGTGCCGGCCGGAGAGGGCTGGAAGGAGCCGCCTTTTAACGGCCATATGGAAAACGGAGTCATATACAGCAGGGGAGTATTGGACAATAAAGGGCCAGTCATGGCATGCCTCTACGGCCTGGCCGCTGTCAGGGCGCTGGGGCTTCCCCTCAGGCATCCGGTACGCATCATCTTCGGATGTGACGAGGAAACGGGTTTTGAGGATCTCAGATACTATCTGTCAAAAGAAAAGCCTCCTGTTTACGGATTTACGCCGGACTGCAAATATCCTGTGGTATACAGTGAGCGGGGAAGGGCTGTGGTGCGCATCACCGGCACAAGGGAATACCTGGGTACATTTTTCGACTTTGTAAACAAATATTTTATCGGAGCAGGCAATACAGGCGACCGATTGGGTATTGACTATTACCATGAAGAATATGGTATGATGGAGATGCGCGGTTACAGACTGGGACTAGATCCCGTCTGGAAGGCCGGTCAAGGGAACATCCGCCGTGAAAATGCCGGAAACAAAAACACAGAAGTAAGTGCCGGAAACGGAAACGCGGCAAACACGGTATACTTTGAGGCTACCTTAAGCTATCCGGGCGGTATCACCATCCGGGAAATCATGAAGCCCATAACGGAAAAGGCAGAGAGCTGCGGTCTGAAGGCAGAGCTGGTACAAAATTATGATCCTGTGGTTTTTGCCAAGGATACGCCTATGGTAAAAGCCATGCAGGACAGCTATGAGCGGGTCACCGGCATGAACGGCACTCCCGTAACCACAACCGGCGGAACCTATGCCAAGGCCATGCCCGGTATCGTCCCATTCGGTCCCAGCTTTCCCGGCCAAAAGGGAATCAGCCACAATCCAAATGAGTGGATGACCGTGGACGACCTGGTAACCAACGCAAAAATATATGCACTGGCTCTGTACCGTCTGGCACAGCTTTAGGTTTTTTGCCGGTACTGTGCCGGCGGACAGGAAGAAGGAGAGGTTTTTATATGTTGGAGATATGCTGCGGCAGCTACTATGATGCCATGCAGGCTGCGTCCGGAGGAGCCGGACGGATTGAACTGAACTGTGCCCTGCACCTGGGCGGGCTTACGCCCTCCCTGGCATCCCTGGAACTGGTGAAGGAGCACTGCAATGTGAAGGTAATTGCCATGGTCCGGCCCAGAGGTGGCGGATTCTGTTACAGTGAAGAGGATTTTAATGTGATGCTCAGGGAATGCGAACATCTGGTCCGCCATGGAGCGGACGGCATTGCCTTTGGCTGTCTGAGGGAAGATGCCTCCATTGACAGGGAGAGGAATGCCCGAATGATTTCCATTATCCACAGCCATGGAAAGGAAGCTGTATTCCACCGGGCCTTTGACTGCACCTCCAACCCCTATGAGTCCATTGAGACACTGATTGAGCTGGGAGCGGACCGTCTTTTGACCAGCGGACTGAAGCCAAAGGCCGTCGAGGGAAAGGCTCTGCTTGGCGCCCTTCAGTCGTCTTATGGAAACAGCATAGAAATCCTGGCCGGAAGCGGCATCAATGCCTCCAATGCCAGAACGCTCATGGAAGAGACCGGAATAAGGCAGGTTCACAGCTCCTGCAAGGACTGGATGACAGACCCCACCACCACTTCCCACGGGGTGACCTACGGCTTTGCAGAGCCGCCCCATGAAAACTGCTATGACGTGGTGTCAGAGACACTGGTCCGTAAGCTTCTAAACAGCCTTGGGGAGTTGGGGAGATAGGCCATGATAGCAAAATACAAAAAGAACATACTGGTGAGAAGGCTCATAACCATCCTGGCTGTCGTGGCGTCCGCCCTGCTGCAGACCTATGTGATCCAGGCATTTATACGGCCGGCCAACCTTCTGTCCAGCGGATTTACCGGTGTGGCTATCCTCATTGACAGGATTGCCTCCCTCTACGGGCACAATATTTCCACCTCCCTGGGAATGCTGGTCCTCAATATACCGGTGGCCATCCTCTGCAGCAGGAGCATAAGCATGCGTTTTACCTTTTATTCCATGCTGCAGGTGTTCCTGGCCAGCTTTTTTCTCAAAATATGCAGCTTTCAGCCCCTGTTCAACGACGTGCTGCTGGATGTGGTTTTCGGCGGTTTTCTGTACGGGCTGTCCATTGCCATTGCCTTAAGGGGAAATGCCTCCACAGGCGGCACGGACTTCATAGCCCTGTATGTTTCCAATAAGACAGGAAGGTCCATATGGGAATATGTATTTGCAGGCAACTGCGTGATTCTCTGCATCTTCGGATACATGTTCGGATGGCTGTACGCAGGATATTCCATCCTGTTCCAGTTCGTATCCACCAAAGCCATCTCTGCCTTCCATCACAGGTATGAACGGGTTACACTGCAGATTACCACCACCAAGGCGCCGGATATCATAAACCAGTACGTCAAACAGTACAGACACGGAATATCCTGTGTGGACGCGGTGGGCGGTTACAGTCACAAGAAAATGTATCTGCTTCACACCGTGGTGTCCTCCTATGAGGTGAACGACATTGTGCATCTCATGCGGGAGCAGGATCCCCATGTCATTGTCAATATGATTAAAACGGAAAACTTTTACGGCGGATTTTATCAGGCACCTATTGATTAGTGCTGCTGTTAAATAGTGCTGCTGTTCGGCGCGGGGCGTATGGGATGGGGATGGGGTGGAATCAGGCTGCAAAGCCTTCGGCAGTTGACATAATATTTTTATGTCAACTTTTTCTTTCATCCGGGTCATTGTCCGGATGACCGGAGGTTTTCACTTCCAATATATACTTCGGAAAAATTAAGATATATGAAGGGGATGTTAAGTTGATACTTACATCCTTTTTGTTTACAATCAAACCAGACATAACCGTTGGAGATGACGGATTTTATATGGATTACATGAGGGAGGATTTTAAATTGAGGAATTCAGGAAAAATACTTTGCATCGCAAGTCTGCTGGGGCTGCTGGTTCTGTCCGGCTGCGGCCGGAAGTCAGAGCCTGCTGCGGGGATCGGGGCGGATGGAGCTGCTGTTGAGGCAGAAGGAACAGCGTCTGCCGGAGCGGATGAGGGCAGGGCGGATGAGGAGATTCATATTTATTCCGACACCCGGTCAGGGGCTACTGCCGGTGATGAAACTGCACCGGCTGCAAACGGCGGCGCAGCCATCATCCAGGACCAATCCTTTGACGTGGAACTGGACAGCTGGGGGAAGGTACGGTTTGTGTCCTGCGAACCGGAGGATACCCTTGACACACCCCATTTTTATCTCATGAAGGACAACCAGGTCCTCTATACCTTTCCCTGGGAAGACCGCACCGGAACTCCCGGCGTCTTTGACAGCGTCCGTTTTGTATCCTTTCCGGATATAGACAAGGACGGAAAAAAGGATGTGGTCATTGGTGTTGGAAAAATATTCCAGAATACAGACAGTTCCATCCCCTACAGCGTCATATCCATTTATCTGAACCGGGGGCATGGTTTCGATACGGCTGATTCACTGACCAGCCGGGTAAACGAGGCCGTCATGTACAAAGAAGCAGAGTATAAGGATGTCTCTGCCCTGATAGGGCAATTTATGGAGGAGTCTTTAGACAGCATGGAGGAGTCCTCAGACAGCATAAAAGCAGCGGAACCACCGGCAAAAGAGAGCATAAGTGAGACCCGTGTTGTTTCTGAAGAAATCATCCGTCAGGCCGCCGGTTCCTGGACCCTGAACGGGCCGAAAACAGATGCCGGACTACGGCAGCATGGCTCTCTGCTGGAAATGTTCGGAACCGGCCTGCATATGGGAAACGGCCTGGAAATCAGCGATAACGGAGAGATTGAGTATTATATCGGCATCGGAACTGGCGGAGAGGGGCAGTGTACGGAGACAGGCGGATCTGCTGAAACAGGTAGTTCCATTACTGCCTCCATCACGCCCTATGAGGACCATGGGAACAGTCTAAACAGCCTGACGCTCCACCTGATAACGGAGGATGACACAGAATATCTGACCATGGAATATGACGGCGAGATACTGTACTGGAACAGATAGCTGCAAGGTAAAAACCTAATATCCAGACACTGTTTTACAAAGAATTTACTAAATGTGCCTCTTGGAATTTACATGGATTTTATATAATAAAAGCATAAAATAAAATCCGGGAGGCATGCGGTATGAAATCATTTAACATTATAAAAGAATATTGGCGTCTGGCAATTCTGGGGCTGGCCTATACAGCCGTGTTCGCCGCCGCCGTTACAGTTATAATATTACAGTTATAATCAGATAGTCAAAAGCAGCCGTCATAACCGGCTGCTTTTTTGAATCCTGTTCTGTTTATACTGCAAATTTCTATACTGCAAATTTCGCAAGTCTGTTTTTTATATCCCCGGAGCCATCCTCATCAATGTGAAGAATCAGCTCCACTGTGCGGGATACCGCCAGGTAAAGAACTCCCAGAACGGACTTGGCATCTACCATACGGCTGCCATATTTAATATCTGCATCACAGTCATAATGGCTCAGCGTATTCACAAAATCTACCACCTGTTCCGGCTGTTCAAACTTAACTAACATACTTGTCATAATCTTACACTCCTTTGCATATCACCGGCTTCTGTATCCTGCCGGATTTGTCATATGGTGTTGTTATAAGTATAGGAGCCCTGCATGGATTTTTCCATGGTAAGATCTTTGGATTTCCTGTAATATTTCACGTTTTTTTACTGATTTAAGGAAAACACAGGATGTAAAATGACAATTTGATGTTAAAACCGCACTCCGTCAAACGGCAATACCAGGGTTACAGCCAGATATACGCCCGGAGCACAGCCGCTCCCAACATGACTAAAAACATAATTCCCAACCCCGCCATATCACTCCAGAATTCCTTCTTCATATCAATACGCCTCCTTTATATATCAAATCACTTCTTTGGATGAGATGATAGTAGCACCATACGGTTTAAAGATTCCATATCCAAATCATGAGGTAAATATAAAGATTTCATGAGGAAGGTTTTAAATCCCCGGCAGAACCCGTCAGGCCCAATGTGTAAATACGTACCGGGAAATCTGCAAAAGTGAAAAACAGCCCAAATGAATACGAAATGTGAAAAAAGTGTGAAATTAGCACTCGACTCTTGACTTTGCTAACAATGCGTGTTATATTACATATAGAACAGATAGAGAAGGGAATGTAAGAGGAGATGAGATAAGTTTTACAGTTTCCTTCCTATGCGGTTCCTGTACAATATATAACAACCTCATAGATTATTAAATAAAGGAGAGATGACATATGTTGATGCCTAGTATTTTTGGAGAAAACTTATTGGATGACTTTTTTGATTACTCATTCAGCAGCCACAAGACATTCGATATGATGAATACCGATATCAGGGATACTGAGAATGGCTATGAGATAACCATGAACATGCCGGGTGTCAGGAAAGAGGATGTAAAGGCGGAACTCAAGGACGGCTATCTGACCATACAGGCCACAACAGATTCCAGCAGGGATGAAAAGGATTCCAACGGAACCTACATCCGCAGGGAGCGCTACTGCGGATCCTGCAGCAGAAGTTTCTATGTAGGTGACGCAGTGACCCAGGAGGACATCAAGGCCAAATTCGAGGACGGCACCCTGAAGATGCTGGTTCCCAAGAAAGAAGCCAAACCGGCCGTGGAGGAGAAAAAGTATATTGCAATCGAAGGTTAAACTCAAATATGACTTACAGACCTGACCATACATGGCTCCCGGAACTGTTTCCGGGAGCCGTACAAAAAACAGAGGAGGAATGACGTATGTTAATGCCCAGTATTTTTGGTGAAAATATGTTTGATGAGTTTTTCAGGGATCCATTTTTTGACAGCAGGGATATGAAGAAGCTGGAGAAGAAATTATATGGACGCAGAGGCAAAAACCTGATGAAAACCGATATCCGTGAATCAGATACAGGATATGAACTGGAAATGGATCTGCCGGGATTTAGAAAGGACGAAATCAGGGCATCCCTCAGGGACGGATACCTGACCATCAGTGCTGCCAAGGGACTGGATAAGGACGAGCAGGAGAAGACGAGCGGCAGATATATCCGTCAGGAGCGTTATGCCGGCGCCTGCGAAAGAAGCTTTTATGTGGGCGAGGATATGACGGAGGATGATATAAAGGGCGAATTCAAGCACGGTATCCTGAGACTGTCCATTCCAAAGAAGGAAGCGAAACCCCTTGCAGAGGAAAAGAAATATATCTCCATTGAAGGATAAACCCGGCATAACATAACAGAACCCCGCAGTGGCGGTGATGCAGCACCACATCATCAAAACCGCGGGGTTCCATTTTTATATCCTGGATTTTATTTGTATGGTATAATGCAAATGACAATACATGCCTCAGGAGCCGATACACCTTGATCCGGGCATACAGCCAGTGCTGACAGGAGGAACGAAAGGTATGAAAAAGAATAAGGGGTATGGACTTTTATGGATGCTTGCGGCAGAGGTGGTCCTGTTTATTTTCTTCCTTGCCATTGCTCCGCGGCTGAATGCGGAGGGACTTCTGTACCGGTCCGCCGTGCCCGTAACCCCAGAGGAAGTGCTGTCAAAAGACGATAGCGGCAGGTTTGAGCTGAAATACGGGGCAGGTTACCCCTGTACGGAGCCGACCGGGTACATGACCTCTGTATCGGATTTACAGAACAACTATATCGGCGCATGGGAGGCAGATACCTCTCTCTTTCAAGCAACCGGTATCTATAAACAAATCAGCCACAGAACCCGGCCGTCAACGCAGCGCGGCTATTACAGCAGCCGCAGCCCAACCTACGGGGTCACTGCCCCCGCCATTACACGGAGCCGGTGGACCACCTTCTGGATGAGGCCGTATGCGGATTATGCCCAGTATTACCTGATTACTTTTAAGGACGGAACCAGAACCTGGGCTCTGGTGGACAACGCAATCACCAGAATACCTGCAAAAGGCAGGGTGGCCCTTCCTGTGGGATATTACTGGGACGAGGGAGCCGCCCGCTTTCTGACTGATAAGGAAAAAAAGGCATACCGCATAACAGACCGTGATGTGCTGGAAGATAACTGCCTGGGAAATGCCCTGGACCTGTACAGCGGCTGGATAGAGGGAGACGAGATGAGACAATACCATGAAACATGTTCCTTCGTCCAATCCGTTGCGCTGGTAATAATCGGCATTCTTTTATTCATCACCCTGATTCTGTTCATGTTTTCGGGCAAAACGTCCGGCAGGCATACGCAGAACCGCTGATATTAGGAATTTTGCAAGGGAAAATTAAGAGTTCTCTGCCCGCACTTATAGTATACTTTTAGTATAAAAATCAAACGCGCAGAGAAAGGATGGAAAGAAATGATATGGTCCCCAATCGTGACAATACTTGCTGTGACTGTCCTCCTCTGCGGATGCGGCAGCACAGTATCTCCCGCAGCAGCCAGCAGCCGGGCGCGGGAGTCTGCCCTGCCGGAGAGCATGGAATATCTGTCCGAGGTGCCGGCGCCGGAAACAGCGTCAGAATCACTGCCTGAAATTACAGCAAAACCGGAGCTGCTGACCGACGCCAAAACCCTCTTCCCCATGGAGTACGGAACGGACGCAGACGTTATATTCTTTGCAGATCTGGACCATGATGGAGAACCGGAACGCATCACTGCCGGACTGGATGATTTCCAGGCATCAGGAGGACAATATGCCTCCCTTAAGGTACTGGCAGGAGAATCGGCTGATTCCCCGGTCATCTGGGAGCATGACTACAGTGTGGTCCATGCGGGCTGGACCATGCTGTATCTCTACAGAGAAAACGGGGCGGATTATCTTATGGAATATTCACCTTATATGAACCAAGGATATGGCGCATACAGCATTCGTGTCTTTTACATAGGTCCGGATAAAATGACAGTGGAAGCGCACTCCCACACAGCAGATTTCGCACTCCAGCAGGAGGACAGGACAGGCTTTTTCGGAGACCCGGACGCTCTTGCAGCATTCATGGATACGGCAGAGGGCTACATAAAGAGCAGTCTTTTGCTGGTAAGCACCGACCAGGGCCGTCTGGCATACAGCACCCCGGAACGTCCGGTCACCCTGAACCATGACGATTCCTTCTTTACAGATTCATGGAATGTAACGGAAAAATGGGACGGGCGGGAAACCATTGAATAGTCCTGTCATGGTAACCAGCAGCAGGAGAGGAGGACGAGTATGGTCAGTATCCTATTTTTCATCATCGTAATTTTAATCATAAGCATCCTGTGTTTTTTGTCAGGGCGCAGAATGGCGGAAAACAGGGCGGAAAAAAGCCAAAATCCGGAAAACCCGACAAAGGGAAGCAGGGCAGCCCAATCCATAAATCATTTTCTTATGCGCCATCCTGTCATGGTAAAGGGTCTGCTTTTATTTTATATTGCCTTTGCGGGCTGTTTTACATTTCCCATAAGAAGCCAGCCATATCCCCTGGATTTCACCAAGGCTTATCTGCTGATTTGCTCTTACGGAATCATAGGTTTGGGATTTGCAGGCCTTTACGGGGAGGCAAAAGAGAGGACTGTCTATCCTCTGACCCTCCTTATGACCATTCTGGGCATGGTGTGCAGATATGTTCTTGAATATGGAGAGGCATCCAATGTCTATAATTTTACCATGCTCAATATTCTGTCTTACATAATCCTCATACCTGCTTTTACAGTGGGTGCATACCATTATATTGTAAAGTATCTGATTTCCGCCAGGTAGAGCAGTGAAAGGTTCTTTGCAAAACAGGTTTAGCTGCATCCGGCTTTCCAGGTTTAGCTGCGTCCGGCTTTCTTCATCACTTCATCCAATGCTGCCTGCGCGGTCCTTGCCGCCTCATTAAGGGCATCTGCCGCCGGTACATTTTCAATCTCCACCTTGTCCGCTGCAATGGCCAAGGCATCAAATATCTTACCGCCGGTGGGGTCTACGGGGTCAGGGGACGCGTGCATGGCCTGGTCCAGAGGAACAAGGGCCTGGGGATGGTCCTCTATATATTGTTTGTATTCAGGGATATCCAGGGCAGTCCGGCGGACCGGTATATAACCTGTTGCCATAGACCATCTGGCCTGGCTGGAGGCCTCTGCAAAATACCTCATGAACTGGTAAGCCCCATCCTTTGTCTTATCTTTCCCCGTATCCACCATTACCAGCTGTAATACTCTGGCAACAGGTGCAGACGGATTCCCTCCGAATCCAGGCTGCTCCATGGCCCCCACCTTCGTGAAATCCAGGTCCGCCTGGTCGCCGGAGGAGCCGGTATATCCGCCGGCCTTATCCTGCAGCACATCATCCATGGTATCATACCAGTATTCCCAGCCCTGGCCTCCATAGTGGATTGCCATAATGTCATCTTCGTGAATCCATTTGCGCACTGCTTCCCAGGCTTCAATCCACGGTTCCGAATTTATGAGCACAGTGCGGTTGTCGTCACTGAGCATGGCGCCTCCGTTGCTGAGAGCCATATCAATGAGATTGTCCTCCCCCCACATGGGCTCCCATCCATACACGCCGGCCTCTGCGCCATCTGTACTCTGCCGTATGACCTCAGACGCTTCAGCTAAATCCTCCCATGTCTTTATGGAGTCAGGCCTGATGCCGGCTTTCCCGAACAGACTTCTGTTATAGTACATGACCTGTGTGGTGCCGTATGCAGGCATTGCATACATGGTGCCGTCCTCCCCCAGGCACTGCTGATGGAATACGGGAATCAACGTATCCGGCTCAAAAGATGTATCCTGGTCCGTATAGCCGTCCAGGGGGACTAATAATTCCTTCTTCATAAGATTACGCGTCTTGTCAGAGTCCAGAAGAGCTATGTCCGCCGCATTCTTTCCAGCGATTCCGGCCTGAAGCCTGGTGTATGTCTCATCGTAATCAGCCTGCTGGATGCCGGTCACTGTGTATTGGTTCTGGGACTGGTTAAAACTGTCAATGATTTCCTCCATGACCCCGGCTGCCGTCTTACCTCCTGAATACCAAAGTGTCACCTGGACCCTGCCGTCAGCTGCAACGGTATCCGCCGGAGCCTTGGCCCCGCAGCCTGTGAGCAGAGAAAAACAGCCGGCCGCCAGTACCGCGCCTATGGTCTTTTTGTATATGGTTGTCTTGTAATGATTGATTGGGCTCATATTTGATTCCTCCTTGTTTTGTTTTTCTTAACCCTTACAGCCAAAGTCAGTAATTCCTCGGACAATTAAAGGCCAAGCGACTGTAAATAAAATCAGCAGCGGCACCACGGTTACCGTGCCCGCGGCCATTACCAGGGACCACTGGGTTCCATAGGCACCTCCCTCGTACAGAAAACGCCGGAGTCCCTGGGACACCAGGCTCAGTTTTGGCGTGTCGGTTATAAGGGACGGCCACATATAACTGTTGTAGGTATTGATGAAGGACAACAGGATGAATGTGACAAAAGAGGGGCGGGTCATGGGGAATACAACCCCTGTGAGAATTCTAAAATGACCTGCGCCGTCCATCCTGGCCGCCTCCATGGTTTCCATGGGAACGGCCTCAAATGCCTGTCGGAGCAAAAAGATTCCCAGCACGCTTACGCCATTTGACAGGATAAGTCCATGGTAACTGTCTAAAAGCCCTAACCTGGACAGTATGATATAACAGGGAATATAGGTCACGGCAGTCGGCACCATATAGGTAAAAAGAACCAGCCGGAACAGCACATCCCTGCCCCTGATCCTCATGAACGTCACACCATAGGCAAAAAAGGAACAGCATAAAACCTGGATTGCCGCCACGCTGACCGCCACCAGAAGACTGTTGGCCAGGTAACGTGGAATGGGAGAGTGGAATACTATTTCCAGGTAATTTCCATATTGGGGCGTTGAGGGAAGGAAGGCATCTGATGCCATAACCTCTGCCTTTGTTTTAAGGGAGCTGACAGCCATCCACAAAAAGGGAAAAACAGTAAAACAGCACGCGGCCGCCAACAGCATATGGACAGCGCCCAAACGGATTATACGAAAGGTGCGGGGGACAAAAATCATATGTAAACCTCCTTTTTCTTCCATTGTATCTGGAACAGGGACAGGCCCAGTCCTATGGCCATAAGAATGACCACGGCCGCAGATGCCCTTCCCATGTCAAATTGTTCAAAGCCCAGCTGATAATACAGATAGAGAAGGGTCCTGGTGCTGCCTGCGGGGCCGCCCTGGGTCAGAATCTGAATCTGGTCATAGGCCCGCAGGGAATCCGCGGTCATGATAATTCCTGTCATCAGAATGGTTGGGCGCAAAAGCGGTAGAGTGATATGTAAAAGCCGCCTGATGCTTCCCGCACCGTCAACAGAAGCAGCTTCCGACAGTTCGGACGGCATTCTGGATAAGGCGCCGGTAAAAAGCAGCATAACATACCCCAGGTTCTTCCATACAGTGACCAGGGCCACGCTGCTTAAAGCCGTGTCAGAGCTGTGCAGCCAGGCAAACCCCGGCAGGCCCAGCATATGCAGTAGTTGGTTGGCCAATCCTGCATCCGGTTCAAATATCCAGGTCCACACAATGGATACAGCCACAGCCGGCGTAATCCAGGGAGAGAAGAGTATAAGGGAGTATATGGTGTTCCTTCCGGCAGACCACACCAACAGGGCCAGTATAAGACCCAAAACCAGGACCGGAACCACCGTCTGCGCAGCAAACAAAAGGGTCTGGGAAAGGGCTTCCCAAAAAGCCTTATCCTTTAAAAGTCCCTGATAGTTGGCCCATCCGGTCATCTGGAATCCGGAGGTCATATAATCCCAGTCCGTAAAACTGATTCCAATGGCCGCTGCAATGGGTACCAGCCAGAACAGCATAAGGAAAAGAGAGGCGGGAGTCACAAATAGCATGAATGTAAGTCTGGATTTCCATTGTTTATATAAGTGAGAATTGCCCATCAGCCGTTCCTCCGTTTTATTTTTTGTTCAAAAAATTAAAATTGCTTATTTTATTGAACACGAAAGATAGTACCACGAATGCCAATTGCTGTCAATATTCTTGTTCAATTTTTTTGATTTATTTAAAAAATGAACATTTTATAAAAGAGAAAGGTGGTTTTCAAGCCTGACAGATAATAATTTAAAGAATTTGGAATAAATTGGGCTGGATTTTTTATATCCAGAGTGAGATAATCAGAATATCTTTATTAAAGGATATCTTCATTACAGGATATCTTTATGTGGGATATATTGATAAGTGCCAGCCATGGGAAGCGGGCAACATCAGACAGAAGATGGAAATGGAAATAAGACTATGTCCCGGCTGCCAAATCGCGGCTGCCGGGACATACATGAAACGGATTCCGGGCCGCAGTTAATGCTTGGGCCTGTAAATGATTTCATTTACCGTATACACGGTGACAAAAGCATCCTTATCTGTTTTCAGAACATAATTCATCAGGGTTACATACTCGTTTTTATCAACAATGGTGATGATCTCCCTCCTTGGCTGGCCGTCATAGGCTCCGATGGCTTCATAAATCGTGGCGCCGCTGTGGAGATGATGCAGGATAAACTCCCTGATTTCTTCCTCCCGCTGGGAAATGATGCACACCCTCTTTTTAATGTTAAAGCCAAAGATGAAATGGTCCAGCACGATTCCGTTGAGATAGGTGCCAAGGATACTGAGCACCACGATTTTCTTGTCATAGACCAGGGCCGCGGACAGTGCCACACACATGCCTGACATGGACATGGCCCGCCCAAGTTCCATATGCAGGTATTTGTTCAAAAGCTTTGCCACGATATCCAGGCCGCCTGATGACGCATTTCTGTTAAACAGCATGGCCAGTCCGATGCTTACCACAAAGATATAGCAAATCATATCCAGAAACGCATCATTGGTGATGGAAGCATTTTCCGGAAATGCCGTCTCAAAAACAGCCAGGACCACGGGCAGCAGGAACGAGGTGTAAACAGTCTTTGCCCCGAATTCCCTTCCGATGAGCAGGAAGCCCAGAACCAGGAGGAACATATTGAGGATAAAGGTAATTGCTGAAATCTTAAGGGGAACAAAGTTTCCCAGAACAATTGCCAGACCGGATATACTTCCCACCGATACATGGCTTGGCATCAGGAAGAAAAAGACAGCTGCCGCCACGATGACGGTGGCAAAGGTTATCATGATGAACTCCCTGATCGTTTCCCACTTTTTCATAAAAACAAAGCCTCCAATACATACATTTTTTTACATATACGGTCCCCTCTGAACGGTCCGTCAAACGTCCCGAGTGGTATTGTATCACATCGCGGTCCTTCCTGCAATTCATAGAATCCACGGTTGATATATTTTCCATCCGAGGTTATATAAAAACTTATGTGAGGAAATCAAATGACAAAAGAAGAATTTTTAAAACGCGTAAAAGAAGACAAAGAATGGGCGCCGGGCTGGGAAACCATTGAACATGAATTTGAGCGTCTCTACCCGGGACAGGAGCCAAGGCACTATGGCACAAACATGATGGCCAGGGCCATATTTGGCGGCGACTGCTACCTGGACGGCTATTCCATCTATGATTCTCCCAAGGGATATAAGCATATCGTGACGTTTGGAATGACGGAGCTTTATGCAGATGAGGAGTCCTTTGGCGGAGAATGGAATAAGTGGGGTTATGAGATGACCATCAAGCTTAGGGAAAAGGAGCCGGAGGATTGTCTCTGGGCAATCAATATGCTCTCAAATCTTGCCCGCTATACCTATACCCAAAATCAGTTTTTTCTCCCCAACCAGTATATAGCAGGTAACGGCACATCCCTTCATGCAGGGATGGATTCAGCCATCACGGCACTGATAACCACCACGGACACAGAGGCGATGTCTCAGGATTCTGTCTATGGAAAGACGGAGTTCATCCAGCTGGTAGGTATTACGGAACAGGAATTTAAGAACATTCAGGGAAAAACAGAGAGCATTGAACTTCTGCTGGAACGGATGAAGCAGGATAACCCGGATTTGGTGACAGACATGACCAGGACAAGATCTTACTTGTAGCGGGACGGAAAACACTGGATTGACTGAACGATATAGACTGTATCTTGACTGAATCTTAAAAATCAAAAGCACATATGAAAACGAAGGTAACTGAATATGAAGTATATTACCAGCAAACATATCTCTAACAAACATATTTCCAAAAAACTTACAGCACCTTTACTCTGCATGGCGCTGTGCGGGGCATTGACTGCCTGCGGGCACAAGGAGCCATCCCATGCGCTGTCCCCGGAACAGACAGAATCCCAAAGCACTGAGGCAGAACCAGAAATCAGGATTGACACCCAAAGGGGCGCCCAGTCTGAGCAGGCATCGGAGCATCCCATAGGCAGCGGCAGCACCGCTGCAACGGCTGATTCAGCCCAGGGGGAGGCCGGATATCGGCTGATTAAAGACCAGACGTTTGATGTGGCCCTGGAACCATTGGGCGGCATCACATTTGCGTCCTATGAACCGGACAGCCTTCAAAATCCTCTTGCAGATGTCATGTTTGAGATAACGAAGGAGGGGACAAACGTTTGCCTTCTGGACGGCGTGTATGAGGACAATATACGAAGCAACGAGACGTTTATCAAGGTGGAGGCAGTGTCCTTTCCTGACTATAACAGCGATGGTTTCAATGATATCATCATCATATGCAGCTACTCACCGGCCTCCGGGCCAAAGACAGGCACAGGATATCCTGAGGTGAGAATCTACAGCGGAAAGGCTGACGGCAGCTTTACCCTGGAGAGAAATCTGTCGGAAAACACCAACTCGGCCCTTGCCGAAAAGACCGTACAGTCTGTCCTGGGATATCTGGGCGCGGACAAAGGCGGGACCAGGGTATCCGCCTCCGGCTGGCAGCAGGCCTATACCGGCCTTCTCCAATCCCAGGACAGCGGTCAGTGGCAGGGGTATAATTTAATTTACATCAATGACGACCACATCCCGGAATTGGTGGAAATCGGCATCGACGAGGCAACCGGCTGCAAGATAGTCAGTTTTGCAGACGGGGCTGTCAATGAAACGCAGCTGTCCAGGCTCTATTTCTCTTATATTGAACGCGGAAATCTTCTGTGCAATTCTGAGGGAAATATGGATTACTACTACGATATTGTGTACAGTATGGAATCGGGCCGGCTGCTTCCCATTGCTTCCGGATATTATGGGGCTGAGGATAACTCCCACGTGCAGTTTGATGAGGAGGGAAATCCCATCTACCAGTATGAATGGGAAGGTGTCATGATGACGCAGGAGGAATACAATCAGGCATTCCGGGCTGTCTATGACACATCCTCTGAGAAGCCGGGATATGAGTGGGATAAATGGTATTCTCTGGAAGAGGTAATCCAGGCCATCGGAGACATCCAATAAATGCCTGATTGGGAGGGCAGAGCATTCTGATGAAATGATGCTGTATTTATGTCCATGTCTTTGATATAATAGAATAAATCTGCTTATACTGACAGAGAATCACGCCTGACAAGGAGGAGACAGGAACATGCTTTTAGTGGCTAAAAGGGACGGGGAAACCGTGGAATTCCAATTGGATAAGATAACGCTGGCTATCAAGAAGGCCTTTAAAGCAACAGGTAAATCATATACGGCTGACATTATTGAGCTATTGTCGCTCCGGGTTACCTCTGATTTCCAGGAGAAGATAAAAGACAGCCGGATTAGCGTGGAAGATATCCAGGACAGCGTGGAAAAGGTACTGGAAGAATCCGGCTACACCGATGTGGCCAAGGCCTACATACTATACCGGAAACAGCGGGAGAAAATCAGGAATTTAGATAAGACCATCCTGGACTACAAGGATGTGGTGGATAACTACGTAAAGGTGGAGGACTGGCGCGTCAAGGAAAATTCAACCATTACATACTCTGTGGGCGGGCTGATTCTGAACAATTCCGGCGCAGTGACTGCCAATTACTGGCTTACGGAAGTCTATGACAGGGAGATTTCCGATGCCCATGTAAACGGGGACATCCATATCCATGATTTATCCATGCTGACCAGCTACAGCTGCGGGTGGTCCCTCAGGAAGCTTCTGTTAGACGGACTTGGCGGCATCACCGGGAAGATTACCGCATCCCCGGCCAAGCACCTGGCCACTCTCTGCAACCAGATGGTAAACTTCCTTGGAATCATGCAGAATGAGTGGGCTGCCTCCCAGTCATTTTCCTCCTTTGACACCTACCTGGCTCCCTTTATAAAGGCAGACAGCCTGTCCTATGATAAGGTTAAGAAATGCATGGAGGCGTTTGTCTTTGGAGTCAACACCCCCAGCCGCTGGGGTACCCAGGCTCCGTTTTCCCATATTTTCATGGATCTGAAGGTGCCGGGGGACATGGCTGGCGAAAAGGCCATTGTGGGCGGCAGGAGAATGGATTTTACATATGGGGATTGCCAGAAGGAGATGGACATGGTCAACCGGGCATTTCTGGAGACCATGCTGGAAGGCGATGCCAATGGCCTGGGATTCCAATATCCCATTCCGGCTTATGGGATAGGAGCGGATTATGACTGGTCGGATACCGAACAAAACCGGTTATTGTTTTCCCTGGCATCCCATTACGGGACCCCGTATTTCATCAATTACATGGGAAACGGCATGAAACCGGAAGATGTAAGGACTTCTTATGATGGAATCCGGCCGGACTTCCATGTGCTGCGGAAAAAGGCCGGCGGCTTTTTCGGATACGGAGAGCATACTGGTTCTGTCGGCGTGGTCACGGTCAATCTGCCCCGGATTGCATACCAGTCAAAGGACGAGAAAGAGTTTTATGCCCGGCTGGACCAGATGATGGACCTGGCTGCCCGTTCCCTGAGCATTAAGCGGAATGTGATCTCCACCCTGTTAAAGAATGGTCTTTATCCCTATACGGCCTGTTACCTCACTGATTTTGACAACCACTTTTCATCCATCGGCGTCATCGGCATGAATGAAGCAGGGCTCAATGCGCGGTGGCTGAAGGCCGGCCTGGAATCCGGAGAGACAAAGAAGTTCGCTGTCTCTGTCCTGAACCATATGCGTGAAAAGCTGATTGGATATCAGATGGAGTACGGTAATCTCTACGGCCTGGAAGCGACGCCGGCAGAGTCAGCCACCTTCCGTTTCGCCAGACTGGACCGGGAGCGTTTTTCCCGGATCCGGACAGCCGGCCATGAAGGCGACGTCCCCTATTATACAAACAGCACCAAACTGCCGGCGGATTATGACGGCACCTTGCAGGATGCACTCATAAACCAGGATTCCCTGCAGCCCCTTTATACCACAGGCACTGTATTCCATGTGTACATGGAGAGGGAACTGGAGGACTGGAGAAAGGCACGGGATCTGCTCAGCGGCATGATTACAGAACACTGTATTCCCTGTTTCACGCTGTCTCCTGTTTACACCATCTGCCAGACCTGCGGTTATCTGCCCGGCAGACAGGAGCGTTGTCCGAAATGCAATGGCGCTGCAGATGTTTACAGCAGGATCGCCGGTTATTACAGACCAGTCCATGACTGGAACGACGGCAAGGCACAGGAGTTTAAGAACCGGGTTATGTTCCCCATCGGAGAATAACAATGGATGTTTATGTGGCAAATGCGTTCAGCAAAGATAACAGTGGCGGAAACAAGGCTGGCGTAGTTCTGCGGCAGCACCGCCTGAATGAAGCAGAAAAAACAAAAACAGCCTTTCTGATGGGATATTCAGAGACAGCCTTTGTCGCTGATTCAGAGCTGGCTGATTTTAAATTAGAATACTTTACCCCTGCGGGGGAGGTCCCTCTGTGCGGTCACGCCACAATCGGGACTTTTGCTGTGCTGCGGCACTTGGGGATGCTTGATAAACAGGAGTATACCATTGAGACGAAATCCGGTATACTGAGAATACGTGTGGATGAAAACGGCCTGATTTTCATGGAGCAGAATACCCCGGAATTCTACGAAAGGCTGGATAAGGCGGAAGTGGAGGCATGCTTTGAGCCGGACGGCATCGCCGATACCTTACCTGTGCAAATCGTGTCCACAGGATTAAAGGATATTATGGTTCCTGTGACGGACCCCGGGATTCTGGGCAGGATGACACCTGATTTTTCCGCCATCACCAGGCTGAGCCTTGAGAAAGAATGCATCGGCATCCATGCCTTCTCCCCGGCAAAAGAAACGGGCCTGACTGCCATATGCAGAAATTTTGCCCCGCTTTACGGTATAGATGAGGAATCCGCCACCGGCACCTCCAACTGTGCGCTGGCCTGCTATTTATACAGGTACGCATCAAAACAAGACCAGTATATCTTTGAGCAGGGGCGTAATCTAAACAGCATTTCCAGAATATACGTTAAGCTGGATACCGAAGATAATACGATTACAGGGGTATGGGTGGGAGGATACGGATATATGTCCTCTGTGAGAAGTGCTGCTGTTTAACCGTCCGCCTTCCCATCCATACCAGACAGATATCTCAATCCAGGCTTCATAATAATCGCAGCTAAAACCGCGCTTTCTTTTACAGGCCTTCCTTTACAGTCGGAAAATAAGTTGTTGGTCCATGAAGTATATGGTACAATCTGTTTGTGAATGACAGAAAAGACGGAAAGGTAACGGACAGATTATGATAAACAGAGATGACATGCTGGAGCTTACAAGACGGATGACCCTTTCCCGTACCTCTTTTACCAGGATTGCAGGATGTTATGTTGACAGGGACGGGGATTTTGATGGGAGTTTTAATATTAATTTTCTGAAATTATCAGCATCAGAACGGACAAAGAAACTGAAGCTGGCTAAGGAAATTCCCTTTTCAGCCACGAATGTGAACCTGAAAAAATACGAATATCCTCAAAGTGCGCGGAAACCTGGAAGTATGTGGCAGCTGCTTATGGCCATGAACGAATGCGGCCTGAAAAATGATGCCCTGATGGATACCTTTTATGATGTTGTCATGGAGCATTACCGTGCAGACAGGGCGTATGCCATCCTGGTTTTCCATGACCGCTATGATATCCCGGCAAAAGGTTCTGACAAGGAACGCCAGTGGGAATCAGAGGAAGTATTTGAATATATGATTTGCGCTGTCTGCCCCCTGAGCGGGGAGTATGAGCCGGATAAACCTGTGTGCGGCTTTTTGTTTCCTGCCTTTACGGACAGAAGCGGAGATCTGAATCACATTGATGTATTCCAGGCAGATGCAGACAAGCCACACATTGAAATACTGAAGCTTTTGGGAATCAACTGACAAAGTTTGGGCTTCCGGATTTTGGAGGATATCAGGCATATACTCCAAAATTCCGGAAGCCTTTTGCCGGCAGATGTAAGAAATAGCGGACCGTATGATTGGACCGTATAATTAGAATGTATGTTTAGAATTTATGTTTAGAATTTATGTTTAGAATGTATGATTATGATGTAATGATAGGGCTAGTTTGAAGAAATATGATTGTATTCCCTGATTATACCTATAATCGCAGAGGAACATCATTTCCCTGTGGGACTTAATTCTTTACATCTGCCAATGGTGCATGCCCCTGTCATTTGTTTTATATCGTTTAAGTTCCGGGCTCCGTTATCCAGAGCTTCCAGAATCTGTGCCTTAGTGACACCAGCACAGTAACATACCATTTCCCCACTATCCATTCTCATTCTCCTTTATCATTTTCTGATATTTTCACTATACCACAAACAATACAATATATCCATAGAAGCACTTTGCGGCTTCCTTTTTCTGGCATATCCAGGTGAGGTGTGATAAAATAGAGCCAGATAGATTTTGACAGAAAACCCTCACTGAAACAGACAGACAGCGCCAGGCACCAATGGGCTTTTGGTGGGAAAGGCTGGCCGTACATGAAAAAATTAAAATGCCCCATTTGCCAGAAAGAGCTGGAACAGGACAGTATACAATGTCCTTACTGTAAATACAGATTCAAAATCGTGCCCAAGCGCGTAAACAGTCCTGAGGATGAAAAAACGCGGCTGGACGGTTACCTGGTATCCGACATCCGGGACTGTCTGGTCCACATCGAGGAAGATACATTGAAACGGTTCAGGAAGGCCCAGAACAAGCCGGAATTTAATCCTTTTGCCGGATTTGCCGGAAACCTGTGGTTTGCCAAAAGAGGCATGTTCGACATCTCCCTGTGGCTCATTGTCATAAATATGACAGCTGTTCCTCTGATGGCTGCCGCTTATGGATGGATGCACAAGGGAAGCCGTTCCCTGCCTTATGATACCGGCTATGTATTTCTGTTCTTCCTGATTATGCTGGCGCTGGAATTCTATCCTCTGGGAAAATCCGCTGACCGGATGTTCTGGAAACACACCAAAGAAGTTCTCGATTTTCATGGGTGTAAAGACAGGACGGAGGAAGAGAACCAGGAGCTGATAAAGAAGCTGGCAGAGGACGGCGGCCTGTCAACGGCCAACAGTCTGGTCATTCTTGGACTGGATCTGCTGCTCATATTTTTCTGTAAGCAGGTGACCACAGCAATTTTTCTGTATTTCAGCTACACCAGATAAAGGGGAGGACAATGAAGCCATTGAAAAAGAGCACAGGAATCCTGGCGACTGCCATCCTTATTGTCATGATATCGGGGCTCCTGCTGGCCAATCAGATGATTGATTACCTTGAAAATAATATAACCACGGATTATACAAAAGTATACCATGATGACCTGGACCGGCTGCTGGGAGAGGGGTGGACGGTGCTGGCAAAAGAGAACGGTTATACGGCCACGCCCTTTGATTCCCCAAACATCTACACATGGGAAATCGGTTATAAGGATAAGGAAGGACAGGAGCGTTCCATACTGCTCAGCAACTTTAAGGACAGAAGCATGGAACACCCATTCGGATACTGCATAGAAAAGAATTTCCAGACCATGACAGGAGAGGTATATGCCAGGGATGTAATCAGTCCTGTGATACCCGCTGTCTGCTGGCAGCCTGAGTACTGGATTAGATTTCTCAATTATTATGTCAGCGGAGACCATTTAACAGACAGGCCGTATGAGGGACCTGCGTCTACAGCAGGTCCCAGGGCAGAAGTGACGCTAAAAACATCGCCTCTGTTGGATGAATCGGACAGCAGCATGGACTGGGAAAATCCGGAATCAGCTTTCCCTTTATATGATATTGATTACGCCGGCATCTTTAAAAGGAAGCCGGACCTATGGTATTTGAGCGTTTCTCTGGATTTTTATTTGGAGGATATGGATCCGGCTGAATATGCGGAGAGAGCAGTTGCCCTGGAGGAAACCGCGGAGCAGGTTCTGGCCCGCCTCAACGAATATACGGGACATACAGTGAATGCAGAAATCATTTATCCTGCAGGTTCAGACCAGAAGGGAGCTTCCTATCATCACTGGTATGTCATAAACGGAGATATCGTGGACCAGTCCGTATCCGATATACAGCTTCCTATATTCGGTGTCATTGACCCGATGTATAACAACTTGAAAAAATTCTATCATCCGGAGCAGGGATATTAAAATTGTTTAATTGTTTCCAACTATTCGTGAAAGTATCATTTCGGCTGAATAGTTGGATATGAGAGGATACATGTACATGAACAAACCTTCTGAATGTCCAGAATGCCGTTTCCTGCCGTTTTGGGATGGATAAGGGGAGGAATACCCTTGACAGCACAAAAGGAAAGGAGGAGGCTTTTTAAACAGATATTAAATAATAATTAAATGTACCTGGTTCTTATCCAGTCATTATCTTGATTCATTTGTTTTGTGCATACTTTCAATTTTGTAATTTCCATTCCCATATAGTTATACGGGAGGACTAAATTCTGTCAATATATGGACTACACAAAGATTACAGACCCTGGTCGGGTAGTACGGGGGAGTAAATACAGAGGAGTAAATACAGACTTACCGTACTTAACAAGCCCATGGTGGATACGAAAGAGATATTCATAGAACAGAGATAACTATTCGCGAAAGTCTAGTTTAACGAATAGTTATTAGGGGTGAGGTTCATCACCCAATCTATATATCAATTGAATAAAAGGATGTGATGTTTATGTCTGTTGCCACTCCTTCTGAGGTCAATCCATCTAACAATGATGCCGCTGACCTACAGGATTTACTTAGTGACTATGAGTGGGAATTAATGCAGTCGGAATCTTTGGATACGTCCATTGATAACGCAAGCATTTGCCGTACGGCTGATAATACAGCCGATATTGTACAATGCTATTGTGTGCCAATTTCCAGCTGGCTTTTATCCTTGGCTGTCTGCTATGTGTTATATTCAGCCGCTTCTTTAGAAATTGATATCATGCATTATAATGACGAGGAGCTTCTCTCCTTCCCTCTTACGGCTTTTGCCGCTCCTGCCGCTGTTCCATCTAGTTGCATCTTGCATCTGTTCTGACACTTGACTATACTATCTGAGGCTCATAAACCCAAACATGGACATATTTTACTAAGCCAACAGGAGAAAAAAACACCTTCTGTCCTGTTTTAGCTTAGAATTTCTGCTGAACAGCCGATATATAATTTATAATAACGAAGGGGGATTGCAAGTTGTTCAGAAGAATTTTCTTATCTGTCCTGGTTTTTATGGCGGTGTTACTGCTGAAGGTGGATTTTTTTGATTCTTATGCTCTGCCCCTTAAAGGAGACATAGAGGTACAGACAGAGGATGGAAGCAATACGGTTGAAGCACCAGGAATAATTGTGATTCAGGATACAATTTCTGGGGAGGACGGGCTGGAAACAGAGGGACTCCAGGATAACAAGGATGACCGGATAAACAAAGCAGCGCAGGAAAAACAGACAGGCAAGGACGTTCCCTTACAGGACAGTTCCCAGGGAGCCGCCGGAGAAGAATCCTGCGGCATGTTTGAAATCACTGGTTATTGCAGCTGTGAATTGTGTACCGGGGAAAACCATTTTACCAAATCAGGGACCGCTCCCAGGCCAGATTATACGGTTGCTGCTGATCCAGACGTGTTTCCATTGGGCAGCAGGATTCGGATTGGAGAGATTATTTATTTAGTGGAGGATACTGGGGCTTCCATCAAAGGAAATGTTGTGGACATCTATTATGAAACCCACGAAGAGGCGGTTGCCAATGGCAGATACGAGGCAGAGGTGTTTTTAATAAAAGGTATGTGATAATCCGGATACAGGGTTTATGATATCAGCATTTACATATAGAAAATTAAAAAGATAACGAATCACGAAAAACGGTTCAAAGAATGGCTTTCTCTGAACCGTTTTGTCTATATTCTGACGCCCTCATTGTTTTCAATGGGGGCGTTTTGCAGCAGGCAGGACCTAATCTGCACTTCTCGGCAGCCAGTTGTTTCACATTACCGCATAGGACTCATTGCCTGTTATGAGTCCTTTACCGTTAATCTCTTACTGAACCGTGATAAGGCGGAATTGACTAATCAGTTTCTTTAGCAGCTGAGCCTGCCCTGACAGTTCCTCACTGGCCGCAGCGCTTTCTTCCGCAGTGGCGCTGTTCGTCTGTACGACACTGGAAACCTGGTCAATTCCCTGAGTGACCTGTCCGATGGCATCTGCCTGTTCTGTGGAATCACTGGATATCTGTCCAATGGTGGCTACCACATCCTCTACACCTGAAACCACGTCTGAAAGGTTCTTAGCAGTATCATCAGCTATTTTTGTACCATTAAGAACAGCGCGCAGGGAATTTTCAATAAGGGCAGACGTACTGTTTGATGCATCTGCAGATTTGCTTGCAAGACTCCTCACCTCGTCAGCTACCACGGCAAAGCCCTTCCCTGCCTCTCCGGCTCTGGCAGCCTCCACGGCAGCGTTTAATGCCAATATATTGGTCTGGAAGGCAATGTCTTCAATGGTTTTAATAATCTTTCCTATTTCTTTGGAAGAACTGCTGATTTCATCCATGGCGTGTATCATGTCCTGCATCTGGCGGTTGCTTTCCGTTATCCGGCGACCCATTTCCACAGCCTTCTCATTGGCGCTCAGAGCATTCTCCGCGTTCCGCTTAATACGGGAAGCAATTTCGTTTACAGTAGCCGCCACTTCTTCAATGGAGCTGGCCTGTTCCGTAGAGCCTTGTGACAAAGACTGTGCCCCGATGGATACCTGCTCCGAACCGGAGGATACCTGCTCGGCCGCCTCGTTGATTTCTCCCATAGTATTGCTAAGGGAGTGGATTATCGTAAACAATGACTCTTCAATTGTTATAAATGCCCCTTTGTACTTTTCATTAGGGGAAATATTAAAATTACCATGGGATATTTCGCTCAGTCCTCTGGATATATCTGTGATGTAGCGCCGCATCATCTCGGCAGCCTCGGAAAATGAGCGTGTCATCTCTCCCACCTCATCATTGGAATCGTTGGAGATGGATATATCTAAATCTCCCTGTGCAAGCTTGAACGCGGCATCCCTTACTTTTAGAATCGGCCTGGATATAAGCCGCGCAACCCAGAAGGACATTGCCACGGATATACTCACTGAAATTATAATAACAAAGACAATCATATATATAATAAGCCTGCTGTTATCCGTAAGGGACCTGGATACTTCATTTCCCATCTGTTTATTAAGGTCCGCCAGCTTTTGGGCTGCGTTCATAGCATTATTAAGAATCGGTCTTGCCTGGTTCCTGAATATGTCCAACGCCTCATCATTATGGTTTTTAAGTCCCATTTCCACCACCTGGGATCGGATTTCCATATACCTGGGCAGTTCCTGGTCAATAACTGCAATCAGCGACTGTTCTTCCGGCGTCTGGCAATTTACCTTCAGAGCATCCAGGGACTGCTGCATTTTCTGGTCAATCTGTTCCAGCTCGCTGCGGGAATTCTGTATCTCTTTCTCCTCAGTAAGAAGCACAATATCCCTCACAACAGCAGAGCCTTTATTGAGGTATGTATCAAATGAGCCGATATCTCCTTGGCTAAACCCATTTTCCACAAGAGCTTTACTGTAGTTCTGATCTGACCAGTGCAAAAAAAATGCCCCCAATATACCAGATATACTGGACAGACATGTAACCAGCATAAAACATAGTATCAGTTTTGGACCAATCTTTAAATTCTTCATTTTTGCTCCCTTTCCTTATTTGTACATATTCTGTTTATGTTTTATCAGATAGTATGATATTTGTTTCTGATAATGCATATTATCAACCAAAACAAATATCTCCTATTTAGATAAATGCGGATACCTGTGTGCATAACTATAATATATTTCGACAATAAAACTAAATTTATAATCCCCCAGGATTAAAAAAATACAACTTATTTTGTCGGCATGCGAAAAAGTGTGAGTTTATTGTATGATAAAAATAAAAAAACAGGTTATTTTGAAACAGTCCTATTGATAATATGCATTATGGGAAGCCGCTGTTTTGGTCAATATTTATCAGGGAGGCTATCGTAGCTATAATATTTAATATTTATTAAAAATCCCCTGTGCAGTTAAAATGCACAAGGGATTTAGTGTTCTTTCGGGATACCTTGCATCCACCTAATATTTTCTTACGTGCTTTTGTTTACATAACATTTTTACGTAAACCAAATAATCTAACCAACATAAAAATACTATGAGTCTTTCCCTCCACTCATCCCCTCTCCTGCTTCTGACAAGGTGTTTTCACATTCAGCCCGTTTAAATAATCCGTTCCCCAGGTACACATCACATCCAGCACCGGAATAATGCTTTTGCCGAATTCAGTCAGGGAATAAATAGTCCTGGGCGGTTTTTCCGGTATAACTTCTCTGGAAATCATACCCGATGTTTCCAGTCCGCGAAGCTGCTGGGAAAGCATTTTAGGTGTTGCGCCGGGAATGAGCCGCTGTAACTCCATATAGTGAAGCGGCTCTTTTATGAGATGCCAGAGAATAATTGGTTTGTATTTTCCGCCAATCAAGGATAAGGTCGCCTCCACCGGACAGTTGAACATGCTTCTTTCCTGCTGTGTCATGATTTCCTCCTGTTTGTCCTGCTATTGCTTACGGGGATACTATGGTTTTGGGAAGTATCTACCTTAAAAGTGCATTCTTGTGAATTATATGACAGATGATAAAATAAAGTCAATGGTTGTAAAATCAATGGTTGATTTGATGCCATAATAAAAATCAGAAAGGAATTTAATATTATGGAGTTTCTCAATATCGCAAAGCAGCGTTTTTCTGTGCGCAGTTATACCAGTCAGCATGTAGAACCGGAAAAGCTGGAGAAAATTCTGGAAGCCGCCCGTGTTGCCCCCACTGCTGCCAATCTGCAGCCGATCCGTCTGATTGTCGCCCAAAGTGAGCAAAGCCTTACAAAAATCGGAAAGGCTGCTAACATCTACGGCGCTCCCCTGGCCATCATTGTCTGCGCAGACCATGATAAGGCATGGGTTCGTCCCTTTGACAAAAAACAGACCGGCGACATCGACGCCTCTATTCTGACAGACCATATGATGCTGCAGGCCACGGAGCTGGGCCTGGGAAGCGTTTGGGTATGCTATTTTAATCCGGACATTTTGTGCAGGGAGTTTGAACTGCCGGAACATCTTGAACCAATCAATATTCTGGCAATTGGATATTCCAATGCCGGAACTGCTGATACCAGCCGCTTTGACCGGCAGAGAATTGCCCTGAGCCAGCTGGTAATGTATGAAAAATAATAGCATTTCTTTTAACAAATCGTCCTATTGCCTGGCAGACATCTTCAAGGCAATAGGACGATTTCACATTCTTCCGCCGCTTCCTAGCCAATACCATAATACCGGGTTCCTGAGGACTGGGTAGCCTCGGGCACCATTCCGCCGAATCCCCCCGCTGCATTCCTGGTCAGTCCCAGCAATGTGCAAAAGCGGTACAGAAAGCTCTTAAAATGGGAAGGCCGCACCACAGTCAGCTTTTTCGGCACGCCATTATCCCTGACCTGATAAATCCGAATCCCCTTCTTTTGATAGCGCAGAAGTATATGAGCCAGATCATTCTGTATCTCCTTGGTTCTTACATAAATGGATTCGATACCCTGGGCCTTCAGAAAATCCGCCGAGGGAGCATCCTGCGGAAAGACACACCAGCGGTTATCATATCTTCCCGGCTGTCGGGCCGTACCTTTCATTCTGGCCGCATCCAGAAGAAATGCAGGCGGCGCATCCGGACGAATATGCAGGCAGCTAAGGTAATCTGCACCTTGATACAACGTTTCTGCCACAGATGTTACATCCACGGCCATGGACCACTTATCGGCGCCGTAGACACCGTTATAAAGAGGTACAGGACGGTAACCCATTTGAGCCAGGGCAAGTCCCTCCAGTACGCCTCTCTTTCCAGGCAAATCCACAAACAGAGCCGTTCTGCCGTCTCCATAAGGGGCCCATTTAACGGCAGGCAGAACCAGCTTTTCCGGAACCTGCTGGAGCGTCCGGGCAAACAGCACCGGCTTGGCCCACTGAGTCCACAGAGCATTGTCCGGCGCCCAGATTCGGTATGTATTGTAATTGTCATTCATTGGGTTTATCCTCCTTCTCCACCAATAGGGGAATATCCTTTGCCCTGGCATCTATGCGGGGAAAGGGACTGATGCGCCCATAAAAACCGGCAGCTTTGCCATCTACTGTAAACACTCCCACACAGAGATGAAAATGTTCCCCCTCATCGCCAGAAACCGGTTTGCTTTCAAACCGTTTCTGTACAATCCAGTCTTTTGGGTGCCAGCGGACATTTCTCTGAATCTGCCTGTATTCCTTTTGAGTCAGTGCCTCCCGAATGGAGATTCCCTCCCCCACGCGGCCCAGGGCGGGTTTGTAAATCCACCCATCCCCAAATTTACCGGCCTCCGGAGCACGGGTTTCAGGAAGCAATGCCCTCCATGCAGGCAGTTCAAGCCCCAGCTCATCCCATATAAGCGGCAGACGCTTGGACTGGGCAAAAACAGCGATTGGATGGTTGCAGGATGGTGTCTGTGTATCATAGTAACCGCCCCAGTCCGTTCGTCCGGAAAGATTGGGGAGCCATTCCAGGGGATAAAACCGCACAATTCCGCCTACAGAGCCTTCTTCCCCCTGAATCAGGCTTACCGCCTGCTGCTCCCTCCAGATAAGATGGTCAGGGGCCGCATACAGGGAACGGTATCCATTTTCTTCAAAATAGTCCCCTAAAAACTGCATGACCTGGCGGTCATCCGCGTATGAGGTGGCATGTACAAAAGCAATCCTTACGCCGGGACCGGTTCTCTTTTGGAATGCCTCCAACAAACTGCGGGCCACATGGCCTTGTGGTTCATACTGCGGAAAATACGGCTGCGCGATTCTCGGGAGCACAGACGCTTCCGCCAGACCTCCGGGAACATCGCTGTTGACCTCTGATACTGACCAGCCGTCTGTGGTGGGATGAAAGTCAAAGCGCATGAGCCTAACATGTCTTTCCGGGGAATAACTGCCCATTCTGGGAATTGCCTTCTTTACCTTAGACGGCAGGCCCAGTTTTTTTACCAAATCGCTCCGTTCCATCATGGCCTGCTCAATCTCCATAGTCTCAGCAGACAGCTGTTCCGCCCATTGTTCCAGTTGTCTGGCTGTCTGCCTGTCCAGAAGCACCACATGCTCAGCCACTGTGTTGTGGTCCTCCACCTGAGGATCCCATTTGTATGCCCTAAAAATTGCCTCATAACGGTAATCCGAATACCGTTCATCGGGAATTCGGGCCAGCACCGCCCCGCTCACAGGAATACCCCGCCGGAAATACGTTCCGGAATCCCATGAAAAATCAAAAGCACAATACCGGCATAGACCAGGTAAATACACCCCCAAAGAACTGACGGAAGTATATTTGCCTGCAGACGGTTGTCCGCAAGGGAACGGGACGGACGTATGTAAAACCACTCCACCGCAAGAGAAAACAGCATAAGAGGAAGCACCGGCCATCCAACGGTGAACTCCATAAGCGTGGCTTGGGTGGAGGTCCAGTCCCCGCCCGACGCATAAGCTAGTATCAGGCTGCTGGCAATCAGATAAGCACCGAAACGGATACCGCTGCCCATGTCACGGTCCACGCTGACCCGCTCGGATATATCAGTCAAGAGATTTATCACCAGCGCCAGTCCAAGCCAGGTAATTAACCCCAGTCCTGCGGCAAATAAGACAACCCACCAGCCGGGTCCATCCCCTGTGTTGGCTCCCGCGTAAATAAGAGTCACTCCCACAACTCCCCCGGCAGCCGGAAAAACCGCAGCCTTATTATCCAGGTGGACAGCATCAAAGGGCCAGGATAAGTCCAGGCATTCCATCATGAAAACCCCGCCGCATATCCACGCATATCCCATAAGAATATAAAAAACAACCCAAATTCCAACCACGTCATAGGAAGCCATGGTCAGTAGAACAAAAAGTATGATGGCCAAGGAAACAAGGGGCAGACAGCCCAAAACCCGGCGCCCCGTCTCCCCATGTTCAGGCGGCCAGGTCTCAAGCAGCGGCATATACCATTTATACAAAAACCTGCACATAACGTACGCGCTGCCCAAAAACAAAAAAACCTCTGTTTCATACCAATAGGATACTGCTGCGGCAATTCCGAAAACCAACATTTCCATAAATAGAACCTCCAGCCCAAAGATCTGTAGTAACCGTCTGTATAAATATGATTTTACACCAGAATTTTACAGTCTGCAACAAATTAAACAGCTCTCTCTGCCGCAGACGGCACTCCTTTTGATTGCCGCATTCATAATTCATTGATTTTAGTCCCTTACCAGGGCATAATAGAATCATGGATTCAATTCAGAAAAAACATAGAAAAGGATGTGATAGGATCATGCAGAAAATATATTTTGCTGGAGGATGCTTCTGGGGGGTGGAAGAATATTTTTCCCGTATACCGGGAGTCTGCGATACGGAGTGCGGCTATGCCAACGGGGCCGGGGAAAATCCAACGTACGAGGAGGTCTGCTCGGACACCACTGGTTTTGCTGAAACCGTCTGTATTTTGTATAATCCGGATATTGTTGCACTGCGCATACTGGTCAGACAGTTTTTTAAAATTATTGACCCTGTCAGCATAAACCGTCAGGGAAATGACCGCGGAAGCCAGTACCGGACCGGTATCTACTATATCAGCCATGAGGACCGCGGCCTCATCCAGTCTGTCATGTTTGAAATCCAAAAGGACTGCAGCCAGCCCCTGGCTGTGGAGTTAGAACCACTGAGGAATTTCTATCCGGCTGAGGATTACCACCAGAACTATCTGCAAAATCATCCCCACGGTTACTGCCATATTGATTTCAGCAGTCTCAAGGACCTCATTGTCCGTCCGGACGGCAGAACGGGCATAAAGCAGGACCGGGCAGAGCTTCAGAAACAGCTGACCAGGGAGCAATATGACGTGACCCAGAATGCCTCCACCGAAAGGCCCTTTACAGGACCATATTGGAATCATCACGAACCAGGTCTATATGTGGATATCGTCACAGGAGAGCCTCTTTTTACCTCTGCCGACAAATTTGATTCCGGCTGCGGATGGCCCAGCTTTACAAAGCCGGTCATGTCCCGGGCTGTGACGGAACATCCTGACAGCAGCCACGGCATGCACCGCGTGGAGGTGCGCAGCCGCGAGGGTGATTCCCACTTGGGCCATATGTTTGAAGACGGTCCTGCCGGGACCGGCGGACTGCGCTACTGCATCAACAGTGCTGCCCTCCGTTTCATCCCCCGCAGCAGGATGGAGGAGGAAGGATACGGGGCATATCTGGATCTGGCAATATAGATTTACAGGTTCCGGCCTGGAAATGAACACCTTAAGATACCCATCAAATCCGCATCAAAAGAAAATTTGCCGTCAGACCGGCTGCCGTACCGATGAGCAGTACCAGGTCTCCCTTCTCCACCCTCCCCTCCCCGATGGCTTCACAGAGAGCGTAGGGGACTGAGGCTGAAATCATATTTCCATATTGTGACACACGGTCTATATAGGTTCCTTTCCTGAAGCCCAGCCTGGGCATAATAACATCCAGTGCCCGGCTGGCCTGGTGGGGAACCACCAGGTCAATGCTCTCCCGCTTTACCCCTGCCTCCTTCAGACACTGCTCCACAAATCCGGGCAGATTTCGGGCAGATAGCTTCAGGATACGTTTGCCTTTCATATCGAAATAAAAATCCTCGCGGTTTTCATCATTCATGGAAAATGCCGGCATCATGCCTCCGCCTCCCCGGATTTCCGTATCATGGGCTCCTTCCGACCAGGTTTTCTGGCAGCTGTAGAGAATTCCCGACGCCTCCTGTTCTCCAGCTCTCGTCAAAACACAGGCGCTGGCGCCGTCCGAAAACAGCTCATAGCTCTCTTTCTGCCTTGGATTCAGGGCCGCGGACGCCGTGTCGCCTGATATGATCAGCACATTCTTATACCGCTCCATTTCAATCAGGCATGACATCACATCCAATGCCGATATAAAGCTGGTGCAGGTGGTATTAATATCCATAGCCGGTATGTCCAGTCCCTTGGCCAGCTGTTCATGCACCAGGGCAGCATTGCAGGGAATGGCCTGCAGCGGGGTTGCCATGGCGCATACAATGCAGTCCATATCACTGATATCCATGGCCGCGCGCTCCAATGCCTTTCGGGCAGACCTGACCGCAAGCATTAGTAAGGTTTCGTCTTTATCCAGACGGTACCGGGTCTGGCCATCAAATTCTATTTTCTTTCCCGACAGGGTGTTTCCCCAGCCGGCAATTTTCACCTTGCGTTCCCTCATATGTACCTTCCCTTCACCGGCTCCGCACCTCTGCGCTCCACACGCTTCATTTTCCTTCCCTTTTCATAACTGTACGGCCGGAAGGATATATCCGGCAGCAGGAAGCCGCAGTCTTTTGAGAGCAGTTCAAACTCCTTTAAAACCCTCTGTTTACCAGGGTCTGCCATATCCGCATACACAGTCAGACTCCCATCCGCCTCCTGTACAATCCTGTAATCTCCGGATGACCCTGCCTGGTTTTCACCGCTGCCTTTATCCCCAAACAGGATGCATCTCCTGATAAAATCCGGGAACACAGGCACATTCCTTCCGTCCGTCCCTTTAAAGGAAAACACATCATCCTCGCGCCCCTCTATCTTCTCCAGAGCCAGGAAGGGGCTGCCGCAGCCGCAGGGTTCCTTTCGCTCCACCAATATGTCATTCAGACGGTAACGGATGATGGGCTGGGCCTTTCTCTCTAAATCCGTCACCACCGGCACGAACCGCCGGTCATCCAGATACTCCCGCTCAATGTACACTATATCTTCATTCAAATGCAGGGTTCCCATGGAACAGGTGGCTGCCAGGCATCCTTCGGTGCACTGGTAGACCTGATGAATAACAGAAAGGCCAAACGCCTCCTTTATCCTCTGTTCATCCGCCTGTTCCAGCACCTCGGCAATGGATATGACAATCCGGGGACAAATATCCGTTTTCCCCTTCCTTACATCCTCTGCAATCATAAGAAGGAGCGACGGCTGTCCTGCCAGTATCCGGGGACGGATTTCTTCCAGCCGTTTTCTGTGTTCCTCCATATCCTTGTAAATATCAAAGAAATGGAACTGTATGTTTTTGGACTTCACTGCCTGGTATAAATTACTGTCCGCCCTCATGAAAAATGCAATGGAATACGTCTCAAACAGACTTCCCGGCAGGAACCTTGCAAGAATATATCCGGCCCAACGGTTTTTCTCATCATCCGACACCAGAAAAATCCCCTGTTTTCCCGATGTGCCGGAACTGAGCCCTACTGTTACCCCCTTAAGCTTAGGTGAGAAATTCCGTTGGCGCTCTGCCAGGACCGCAAATTCCAGGGCCTCCTCCCTGCCAATTCCAACTGTGTTCAGTTCATCAAAATGTTCCATCATAAACTTCTTGTCTATAACCGGATAAGAGGACAGTTTTTTCATTCCCTTGTAAAGCCGGGAATGATCCCCCACATACTCCAGATGCTTCCTGATTTTTTCTACCTGCCACCGTTTCAGGGCGCTTCTGTCTGAAAACCGCTTTTTGTATTTGTAGTAAAGATAGTATTTGAGAACAGATAACCTGTCAGCCATATGTTTCCTCGCTTCCTTTTTCATGGGTAAACACAATCCTTATCTGCGGATGGTCCCTGTGAAGCTCACAAAGCTTTTTTAATGTTTTCTTATATTCCGTAAAGTCATTCTGTATCAGACGCGGAAACAGCCTCATTTCAAGCGTATGGCGGACCAAATCACCGCCCCAGCAGGAGTCTGCTGCCAGAAGCAGCTTAAAATCAGGAATCCATATCCCCATCTGCCCCCTGCAGTGTCCGTCCAGCACCACGCCTATGATGCTCCCGTCTCCCAACAGGTCATACACCTGTTCAAAATATCTGCACAAAAAGTGTTCTGACAGCCGGTTTTGGGGCGTTTGCACCCGTACTCCGCAGCATTTTCCCGATGAAGCAGCAGTCTTATACGGAAGCATATTCGCAAACACCAGATTCCTCACAGAGGGTCTCAGAAGCGCCTTGTGCACCTGTTCTGTTGCCACCAGATGATACCCGTGGAAATGTTTAAGCCCTCCCATATGATCCGGATGTGCATGGGACAGAATGATGGTCCGGACGCTCTCAGGATTTATGCCGTCTGCCCTCAATTTCGCATCAATGATCTGATCAGGCTTCACATGGACCGGATTCAGCCGTCGGTACAGCTTTAGCAGAAATCCATCTTCATACACAGCCTGTGAATAACCTGTATCATACAATATATTGCCCAGGTCACGGTGCTGTATCAGAAACGCTCTGGCCGGAAACTCCCTCTTTTGGCCGGGATGCCTCTTAAACAGGAGACCCAGGTCATTGGTGCAGGAGCCGCAGTGATACATCTTTACCCTGGCGATACGATCCGGAACCGGCTCGTCCCTGTTTTTCCACCATTTTCCATATTCCTCTATGGATTCCATCAATGTCTTTTCCGGCTCATAGCCCAATATGGTTCTGGCTCTGCTGATATCCATGGTCTGGGAAAATCCCAGGGTGCACACTGTATATCTTGTAAGTGCCGGTTCTCCCGGAAGACGGAAGATCCTGTATACCCATTCCATGGCCGCAGCCATGCCATAGACAGCTCCAAAGGGCAGTTTTCTGTAATGGGGCTTCTCTCCGATAGCTGCAAGAAAATGCTCCAGCAATGTCTTGAATTCCATCGGCTCGCCGTTGGTAATATTAAACGCCATGCCATCCGCCGCCCGGGCTGTCAGCGCTAACTGGCAGGCCTGAGCCACATTTTCCACGCTGGTAAGGTCTACCGTATTAAGGCCCTCCCTCATAAGCGGAATTCCAATCCGCATATTGGCCCGCAGCAGCCGGGGCACAAGACTTGTATCCCCAACCCCAATCAGCCCCCTCGGGCGGAGGATGACAGTCTCCAATCCCTTCTGGTGTACGTCCTCAACCACTCGTTCCGCTGATAGCTTGGACCTGATATAATGATTCAGGTCATTATACTTTGGTGCCTGTTCCTCGCGGATATCATAGCGGTCGCATTTTACCGTGTAGATGCTCGGAGACGATATATATACCAGACGCTCAATCCCATTTTCCAGGCAAAGCTCTGCCACAAGGGCGGTACCGGCCACATTCGTCCGGTAGAAATCCTCCCATCTGCCCCAGACAGTGGAACGTGCGCCTGCGTGAATCACATACCGGACTCCCTTAAAATATGCCTCACACGTTTTCCGGTCTGTAAAATCACCCGGACAGAACACAGCGCCCAGCCCTTCAAGTTTCCTCCCCTGTTCCCGGTTCCTTCCCATTGCCAGGACCCGGTATTCCTTTGTAAGACGCCTTACCAGATATTCTCCCAGAAATCCGGTTGCACCTGTTATAAGAACTGTATTTTTTCCGGTTTCCACGGTATTTCCCATACTTTGTTTCCCCTCTTATCCGTTTATTTCAGCCGGCCTCTTCATTTGTTTTCATCAAATAATTGCAGTGCCGCTTCCATGTGCACAGCACACATTTCTGTTCTGAGTCCTTCATCCCACTGGTCTTTCAGCTTCATTGCAGCCATGGCTTCCCCATATAAATCCAACCTGTCCCTCAGTATCCGTCCAAACCCCAAAGCTTCAAACTGACCGGCATTCAGCCGCTGTTCTCCCTGCTGGGGGCACATCAGACAGGGTACGCCGTAGTACAATGCCTCATGAATGCTGTTCATTCCTCCAGCTGTGATAAACAGGTCCGCATGTTTCAGTATCTCACCCTGGTTGACGAACGGACGTATAATAAAGTTATCACAGTGTTTCCATTCATCCTTCCTGGTGTCTGTGTTCCTGCCGGCCCTTTCCATATTCCAGACCATGACTACATTCCAGGAGTTCTCATTTTTATATGGTTCCCCATCCACCGGATGTTTCTGTCCAAACTGGCGCAGTATCTCCCGCAGGAGTCCCGTATCCTGATTAAATACGGTTCCCAGGGAAATATAAATCAGCCTGTCATCGGGACAAACAAAATCATTGGTCTGGATGACATTTCTAAAGGGCGCCAAGGGTCCCAGGAATACATAACTGCTTCCCAATTTGTTTCCGCCCGGCTGAAAGTCTTTGGAATATCCCATCAGATTACTGCTTCCCCTGTTCATCAAAACAGACAGCACACCCAGCTTTCTGATTCCATATGTTTGTCTTAGCTTGCGGCGGACATCCATGGCCCGATTAAATTCTCCCGCATACCGGAGAAAAGAGGCTGAGAACCCGGATGCATATGCCCAAAATGCTTTCCCTCCAACACGGTCCATAACCGCAATGCTGTAAAAGCTGCATGAAGGTATCTTCATGATTTCTCCCACAGCCCTGCCCCACAGGGCCAGAGAATCAAATATGACACGGTATGGTTTCTCCTTTTCTGCCTCTGCCAGAAGATGAGGAAGCATATCGCGGGTGTATTCCAGAATCAGACGGTACAGTTTTAACGGCTTGTCCCCGTCAGAGGCATCAATGGAATCCCGGTCCAAAGGATAAGCCCTGAACTCACAGCCATTGGCCTCAATTTCTCTCCTGTAAGGCTCCATTGAATAATAAACAACTCGGTATCCGGCAGCAGACAGGCATCCTGTTAAATAAAGGTTTGAATGCAGATGCCCGTAAGCCGGTATTCCATAAAAGAAGATAGACGTTTCTGGCAGTATACCACTCTTATCCTCTGCCGGCCTCTCCGCCATAATAACACCTCCTTATCACTATGTGGCAATTATAAGGTACAATGCCGGAATTAGATAGATGTCATTTGCCATTTTGTGAGTGACAAATGTCATTGTCATCCACACTTGTCATCCATATGATTCCTGTTTACCAGATTTACCTCCTGTTCCCGAAAAAAAGAAACCGCTGTTATATGAGGTGTCATCGCGAAAAATTCCGTCAGCAATTCCTCATTCCATTTCATACAGCGGTTTCTTTCTAACATATTCTGATAAGGTTACCCTTTCTACGCCTTCACCGTAAACACCGGCTCCATCCTGACCACCAGTCCTGCCATCCCGTGTTCCTCATGGACCTTTACCACCTGGTGGATATCCTTGTAGGCATAGGGCGCCTCAGAGCGGATGGTTTCCTCCCATTTTTTCAGAATATCGTTCCGGCCCTTTAAATCACTTCGGTCCGGATCAATGGGTGTCACGATATGGAATTTTTTCATAAATTCCTTAAATTCCCGGTCATTTCCATGTATCGCCTCTCCTCTGGAAAGCCTGCGCCCGGCTCCATGGCTGGCGCTCCACAGGGATTGCGGATTTCCCATGCCTCTCAGCAGATAGCTGGATTCCCCATGCATTGGCTGTCCGGCCGTCGTAAATCTCCGCCACGTGCTGCATCTCCACAAAATGATTTCCGCCTCCAATGGATCCAATCTGGTCATCATAGGACAAAGTATGGGCGGCCCCGATAAAATCCACCAGGCCCTCGGTGCCGGTCGTATACAGGCTGCCCTTAAAGGCCGTGTACTCCAGGGCTTTTTCCTGTTCATCCCTGTCATAAAGGGACCATATTCCCCTTCCTTCTGCCTCCCCCGAAGTCTCCAGCAATCCCGTAAGCCCATGTCTCAGCATGGCTTCCCTCTGTATTCCGTTCATAGGTATACTGCGTCCGCCTTCAAAAAAGATACGGCGGATTTGGGGCAGCAGGGACAACAGGCAGGATTCCAGCCTGTCATCAGCACCGTTCCGATAGGAATGCCGGCTCCCTTGTGAAAATCCGGAGTCACTGCTGCCTTTATGACAGAGTGTTCCTTTTCCGCCGAAAAAACGCCGGACTCTTTCATCCGCTCCACAGTACCGGTAAGTTCCATCATTGATTTCAGTTCATCCGCCGCCTTTTTCTCCGGCTTTGTCCCTTTAGGAAGGAAGATGGACACGCCGCAGGATTGGCCGCCAAATTCTAATTTTAATTCCATGTTGCCTTCTTTCTCTGTTTGTTTATCTGAATTGCTCTATTATACAACAAAATCCTTGCGGAAAAAACAATCAATTGACAATCATTTGCAGTTGACGCTAAAATATATGTTATAGCGTGTCTGACACGACAATACTTTTTATGAAATGAGGCATCCACTTACATGAGTCAATTATCATACCATGAACAGGTAGACCGGGAAAACATTCTGCGGCTGCGCAATCTGATAAAAGACCTGCCGCCATTCTGCGGAGACTTTTTCCGCGGAATCGAGCCCAGGACATCCTCCAGGACCAGGATCGCCTATGCCTATGACCTGCATGTGTTCTTTGATTTCCTCCACAAGGATAATCCGGCCCTTGCCAGGATTGCGGTGCAGGATATCAAACTGGACCAGCTGGACCAGCTGTCTGTCACGGATTTTGAGGAATATATGGAATACCTGAAATACCGTTTCAATGACAAGAACCAGGAGGTCATGAACAAGGAACGGGGAATCATGCGCAAAATTTCCTCCCTGAAAAGTTTCTACAATTACTATTACAGGAACGAGCGAATCAAGAACAATCCTGCGGCCCTGGTACAATTACCCAAGCTCCATGAAAAGGAAATCATCCGGCTGGACGTGGATGAGGTGGCCCTTCTTCTGGACGAGGTGGAACAGGGTGACAAGCTGACCGATAAGCAGAAAAGTTACCATGCCAAAACAAAGACGCGGGACCTGGCCCTTCTTACCCTCCTTCTGGGAACCGGAATCCGTGTGTCTGAATGTGTGGGGCTGAATATCTCCGACATTGATTTTAAGAACGGCGGCATCCGCATATACCGCAAGGGCGGCAAGGAGGTGACCGTATACTTCGGAACCGAGGTGGAGGACGCCCTTTTAGACTACCTGGAGGAACGCGACCGCATCATCCCGGAGCAGGGACATGAGGACGCCCTTTTTCTCTCCCTGCAGCGCAGGCGAATGGCTGTGCGCAGCGTGGAAAATCTGGTTAAAAAGTATGCCCGCACCGTGGCTCCTTTAAAACCAATCACCCCTCACAAGCTGCGCAGCACCTATGGCACCAACCTGTACCGGGAGACAGGCGACATCTATCTGGTGGCCGATGTGCTTGGCCACTCCGATGTCAATACCACTAAGCGGCACTATGCCGCGCTGGAGGATGAGAGAAGACGCAGCGCCAGGAATAAGGTCAGGCTTCGGGAGAAATAGAATTACAGTACGAATTTAAATAGAATTACAGTACCGGACAGAGCGTGCAGACAGAAAGACTTCCTGCCGCACGGTCTGTCATACGTTCTGGCCCACCTGTTGTGCACAGCAAAAACATGACCCAGGATACAGGCAGAGGCAAAATCACGACCAGCCCCTTTTTATATCAGATATATGTATCTGTTTCTTTTTGACCTTATGCAGAAAATATTCCAGTATCTGCTGTACAACGATTTCCGGTATGGGCCGGAAGTACAGAAGATTTTGTAGGGCTGCCATGCCCTGGTCCTCCAGGTCTCGGTCCTCCCGCCTACCTCTCCCCATTTCCGGCGCCTCCGCCAATATCATCACCATCTCAGCCAAAGGCAGGGATGCCTTTTTATCGAAAAGCATCTGACCGTCTCTTTGAAGACATATAAAAAAACCGCGGTTGAAGGTATCATACGTAATCGTTTCCAACGCCAGGCTCTTCTCCAGTTCCTCCTTCTGCTCTTTGTCAATGGGACCATATTCCATCTGTATTCCCAAATCCGAAAAAACTGCCGCATATCTGTCAAGCAGCGGGCAAATCCGTTGGTATTCCTCCTTAAAAAGAGATTGTCCTATTGAAAAAGACACAAATCTGTTTTGCAGCAGGCACCGGACATACTCACTTGTTTTCTCCGCCCCCTCTACCGGAATGCCAAGCCCTATCATGTGACGCAGGAAGGCAAATGCGCAGCGCATATCAGACGCTTCTGCTGAAAAGGCCCGTATCTTTGCCAGACACGTTCCTTCCCCGCCGTAAATCCGTGCATTCAGTCTTCCTTCCTTATTTTCCTTCAGCTGTATTTTTGCAACATCGAGACAGCTGCATGTAAACTCTTTCCGGAACAGCTTACTTACAGCAAGCTGCCTTCCTCTCACCTCAATCTTTGACACTTCTTTTGGAAGCCACGGGGAAGTCCTGACCAGGAAACGGCGTTTATCAGGATCCGGATGAGCCGCCGCAGTCTGCTCCGGGCTGAACATTCGCCCCGGAAGGTCCACCTGTGCTCCCCGTTCCTCCAACAGTTCAAACAGCCGCTTACAATCCGGGCAGTAGTCGTAAATTTTAAACAGCTTACCGGTACTGCCTGAAAAAACAAAACCGTCATGGTTCCATCTCACACTGCATATATCATCCAGGGTGTATCTGTGTTTTCTGAAAAATATATCCCGAAACAGGATCTCCTCCCCTTTGACCTGGAGCATTCTGCATCCATAACACCAAAGCCATAAACCCATGGTACCAAAAATCAGTAAAAATCCCAGGGACATACCTACCGACGCAGTCTCATTGCCATTTAGGTAATCCCGATAGCACCAAAACGACATCAGGCCCCCGAATACCATTCCAATCACACCTATGATTCTTATAGTCCAGGGCGCCCTGATAAGCAGTTTTTGCCGGCCGGACAGCACGGCCTTTTCCGCCTTTCTATCCTGTTCCGGTTTATTTTGAGTCTCTTTCATCATTCTCTTTTGCCCCCGTTCATCACTCAGCTGCCAATCATGTAAGGCATTACCGCATTCAAGGCTGTTTCCGTATATTACTTTTGCACTGTTTCCATGACAGGCTCACTGCACGGATATACGCTTCAGCTGGCCTTTTTTCTTAAGCTCTCCCACCAGGCCGGACATATCGTAATCCGCAGGCGTTTTTAACTGGGCCGTCAGCACATAGGTGGACGCCTCCTCTGTAAGCTGGATATTCACCATCTTGCAGTTCTGGTCCTGCAATGTCCGGTTGATAAACTGGAAGATGTCCTCATCCAGGCTTTCGCAGTATTCAATCTCCACCTCTTTGTCCTCCCCGTTCCTTCTGGAGAAATAACCTTTCCTGCCCAGGAACAGTTCCGAGAGCATCACGATAGCCGTGGATACAGCCCCCAGAATATACATTCCCGCTCCCATGGACATACCCACGCCCACAGTCGCCCATATTCCGGCCGAGGTAGTAATTCCGTTCACGCTGTTGTTCCGGAAAATAATGATGCCTGAACCAATAAAGCCAATGGCCGTAACCACCCCCGCAGCCACACGGGAGGGGTCCAGTTTTACATACTCGTTCAGCACATCCCCGAACCCATACTTGGAAATAATCATCATCATGGCAGAGGCCACAGCAATAATTACATGGGTCCTGGTGCCTGCCGTCTTCTTTTTACTCTGCCTCTCGCAGCCAATGAGGCCACCGCAGAGAGCTGCGGCCACCAGCCGTAATACGTAGATAAGCTGTTCCGTGACAAATTGATTCATGTAGCACCTCCGTCCCGGGGGCACAGTCCTGTTCCGGGCCCTGTGCCAATCCATTTACTAAATAATATATTCTAACACCCCTCCATCTGCTTTTACAAGTTAATTCCTTATAAAGAATTTCAGTAAGACAGCCATTAAAGCTGCCATTCAAACTGCCGGAACCTGATGTGCAATACAGGGCGGCGCCCAAATCCCTGCGCTGCCCTGCTGCATGGTCAAACATATTTTTACTTACCTCATACAGTTAATCCAGTACATATAAAAACGCCTGCTTCCCATCCCTTCCGGCACGTTCCTTCAGGGAGGAAATCTGGCCGGAAGACAGCCGCTCCTTAAGAACATAGAGATATTCCACCCGGTCCTCTTCATAAGCCTGAAGGGCCATTTCCCCGGCCTGTTCCTGATTCAATGACTCATATGTCATATAGAATATATCTGCATGGTCTGTCTGGTATGCATTCCAGGCGATTTCCGCCTTTTCAGCATCCGTCAGCTCATCCTTTAATACGGAAAAAAAGTCCGCATCCCCGGCCCTGGCAGCCTGCTTTTCCATCTCTGTTTTTCTGGCCTTAAGGGATGGATCATCATTTTCCGAGATAATGGCAAAATACTCTATCTGGTTCTCGGCATAAAACCGCTCCATCAGGCTGGCGCAGGTTTCCGGGCTTACACTGCCTGACACGGCTGCAAAGTAGGACCTATTATCCGCCTCATAGAAACGCCGGGCCAATTCATCCGCCGTACCTTCAAAGGGGCCTGCCGCTCCCAACAGGGCCAGCTGCTCCGGCGGGAACCCGTATTTGCTCTTACTCAGTTTTTGCTTTTCAATGGATTGCCGCACTGCCTCAGCTATGGCGCTGTTATCTGCATATTGCTCCGTCCTGCCAGTAAAGCATAAAGGCTTTCCGTCAACCTGCCGGACTACATCATACTGGCCGGGGTCCACGTTCCAGGCCAGAGCCACGATATAACCATTGGCCCAGAACATTTTTGTCTGAAGGCTTTTCTGGTCCGGACTGCGGCGCACATCCTCATACTCATTCCAGCTGATCGTTTCTGAATCGGCAAAGCTCCCGCCGGACCTGACAGATGTATCTGTTTTCCCAATTCCCGCTATCGTCTGCGCTCCCAGCCGATCTGCCGCGCCTGTCAGAACATTCTCTGCCCCAACCGTCCCATTTTCCCTCTGTAACGGAGCAAATCCGCACAGCACAGCCATAGACACAATTGTTGCAGACATTATACAGGCTGCCAGGGACCATGGCCTGCTTCTCTTTCTGAATTCCATGATGGAAACCAGCCTTTCCTTCATCCACTTTGCATTTTCACTGAGAGGAAGGCCCATATCTGCACTCACCGGCATGGGACGGCGCCTGAGCGCGGTGAGGAGAATCTCGCCATAGAGGTGTTTATTCCTGCCGTCCATACGGCGGATTACCTCCTCGTCACAGGACAGTTCACAGGTCCGGGATACCTCCTTTTGCAGCACATACACAGCCGGGTTAAACCAGTGCAGGCATACGGCCGCCTCCACCAGCCACTTGTAAACCCCATCCATACGCCGGATATGGGTGAGCTCATGCAGAAATACATAATATGCCCTGTCCGCCGTAAAATCAGCAGGCATGATGACAACAGGGGACAACAGCCCCATTGTCACCGGCGAAGGAAGGGTGCGTCTGACCACCAGCCGCGGTCTCCTGTTCAGGCCGCAGACACGGCAGGCTTCCTCCAGCGGTGCGCCATAGGCCTCCAGCCCCCCCATCACCGGCAACGGCCGGGGATTCATTTCTCTTACACAGCCTGGCCGTGGACCTGTAATTCCATATCCTTCTTCCCATCAGCACAGCGGCCACAGACAGCCACAGTGTAAGGAGAAACAGATATAGCCCAGGGGCCTTTGCGGTATCAGTTTTTGCGGTATCAGCCTTTGCGGTATCTCCCGCCGTGAAAGCCATCGCCTCCATATCTCCTGTTTCCGCCAATCGCTCCGTCCCCGTTCCCGGCCGCACACCCATAACCGGTTCCGGTTGTCCCGCACGATCTCCGCTGCCGGAACGTCCATCCATCCAGGCATGAAGATTCCCCCCGTCAGACAGAAGGCCAACGGACATCCCGCTTTTTAAAGCATCCGGAAAGATAAGGCCGGCCGGGGATGGTATGGGCAAAAGCAGCCTGAACACGGCTGCCAGCCAGATGTAATACTGCCATCTGCGCCCCATATGGCTGCCGAATATCCGTGTGGCTCCAAGGAGCACCAAAATCAGTGCTGTTCCTGACAGTGACAGGGTAAAGAGCATCTTCAGGCACATATTCATCCCTTATCTCCTCCCTTCTCCCAGAACGCCTTCAGCTCCTCATAATCCTCCTCCGTCAGATATTCCTGACTGACAAGAGCGGATATCAGATGCTTCGTGTCTCCGCCAAATACCCGGTCTACCAGAAGCCGGGCCTGGGTCTGCCGGTACTCCTCCCTGGACACCAGGGAAACATATTCGTTCAGCCTGCCCTGCTTGCGCACGGTCAGCATACCATTTTCAGCCAGACGTGATAAAAGAGTCAGAATGGTATTGGGCTTCCAAGACTTTCCCCTGGCTGCCAGTTCCTCCCCCAGAACGCCGAACATGGCCCTTCCTCCTTTGTCCCAGATGACCTCCATAACCTCCATCTGTGCCTCAGGCAGTGATATTTCCTTCTCCATCTGACCAACCCCTTTCACCTACACTTTGTAGTTCTTGTCCCCAGTTTACGCCTACTATGTGTAGGTGTCAAGAACAAATCATAAGGGTTATTGATAAAATCCTGTCACTGTACATCCGTATTGTCAAAACGGAACCGCTCTAATAGTCCTTTCAGCAGCAGCGCCTGGGCTGAAAGCTCCTCGCTGGCTGCCGCGCTTTCCTCGGCCGTGGCTGAATTTTCCTGAATCACGCCTGCTATCTGTTCCATTTCCCGGGTCACCTGTTCCACGGAATACGCCTGTTCCCTGGATGCAGACGCTATATCGTCCATGGTCTTTACCACATTCTGCACCCCGTTCAATGCATTTCTCATTGAAACAGCTGTGGCGTCCACAATTAGCGTCCCATCCTCCACTGCCTTTAACGAATGGGTGATAAGGTCAGCTGAATTCCTGGATGCCTGGGCGCTTTTGGATGCCAGGTTTCTGACCTCCCCTGCCACCACGGCAAATCCCTTCCCCGCGTCCCCGGCCCGTGCAGCCTCCACAGCAGCATTGATAGCCAGTATGTTGGTTTGAAACGCAATATCCTCTATGGTCCTGATGATTTCACGTATTTTAAAAGTACTGGTCTTAATATTGTGTATGGCGTTCTGCAGCTCCTGCATCCTGCCATCGCTTTTTGAAGCCTCCTCTCCCACATTTGCGGCTAAGCGGCTGCCCTCTGAGGCGAGGTCGGCATTGGATGTAATCTTCCGGGAAAGGTCATTGATAACAGCTGCCAGTTCCTCCACGGATCCTGCCTGTTCCGCAGCCCCCCTGGACAGTGTCTGGGCCCCCGCGGAAACCTGTTCCGAACCGCAGGAAACCTGCTCTGCCGAGATGTTTATTTGCCTTAAGGTATCATTCAGAGAAGCGATGATTTGCTCCAGAGCTTCCCGGATAAACCTGAAATCACCTATATAGTTCCCCTCCACCGGCACAGCCAGGTTTCCCGCCGAAACCTCTGTCAGTATATAGGTGATATCCTCGATGATATCCTTTAAGGAGCGCACTGAGGAACGGACGCTTTCAGACAGTCTTCCAATCTCATCATCCCCGACAGCCCGTATATCCACATCCAGATTCCCCCCGGAAAATGCCTCCATACTGGCGCTGATACCTCCCAAAGGCTTCAGCACCCTGCGGACCACAAATACAATCAGCAGGACCAGCAGGGCCAGCATCAGAATGGACACCAACGCCATTGTCTCTATCAGATAATTGCGGGTGTGGTTTACTTCTGACAAAGGCAGCGTGGCCACGGCCAGCCAGCCCGTTGTATCACAGTTCCGGAACATGGCTGTGTATTTGACACCGGAATATGTAAAATCCGAGAATCCATTGTAATTATTTTTTACCTTGTTTTTATAATCATCTGATATCTTAATCTCACTGACATTTTTGCCGGATGCAGTGGGGTCGTCGCTGTAGATGTAATCCGAGCTGTTGGAAATCAACTCCAGGTATCCTGCCTCTCCTACCTTTATATCGGAAAGCGTCTGCTTAAGTGTATCCAGGTATACGTCGAATCCAAAAAGACCTGTTATCTCTGTACCGTTCCCTGATACCACCGGTGACACGATGGAGACAATCATCTCATGAGTGGCCGGATCCAGAAATGGTTCTGTTATGATGGTACTTCCTCCTGAAATCACAGATTCATACCATTGAGAATCCTCCAAACCGGCGTCCACCACACTGCCGTCTGACAGAAGGTAGCTGTCTGTCCTTGGATCTGCCACCCAGGCCTCCATCACCTTCTCCTTTTCCCCCATCTGAGCCAAGGCACTATTTAGCACCCTCAGCACATCGTCCAGTTGGCTATAAGCACTGATATCCTCCTCCCTGGAGACAGATGCAAAATATGTCTGCAAATCATCATTATCCCGAAACATGCCGGCAGCTGTAACCTTGCTGCTGAAAAAATCATCCACGCTGGAGACTGCATAATCTGTCTGAACCTCCAGTATTTTGTCATTCAGGGCGGAAATCGCCCCGGCTGCCATGACACAGGCCATGGTAATAAGTATAATTAAAAAGGGAATCAGTACCAGTAAAAGGCTCAGGCTGATTTTAAAAGAGATGGAGCTCCTTCTGCATCCTCTGCCCTCCTTTCGGTTAATCCTGCCTCTGCCTTCTGCATTTTCCATAAGTTTTATATCCCCCTGCTGCTTTTATAAAATCATGACACCATTCCATCATTATACCATAGCGCCAAAAAAAGGCAAACCGAAAGGTCTGCCAAAAGACATGGTATCTGCAAATATATTTTACAACCTCAGATATCCTTATATCTTAAATTATGAATCTGCAATTATGATTCTGCATTATGCTTCTGCGGCCGCCAGAGCCTCTCCCAGCTCCCTGCACTGATTGAGTGCATCTTCGTCCGGACTCTCCCGGGCAATGACGCCTTCGCCTCCCACTACGTGGGCGCCTGCATTGGCCATACGGTCCTGCCAGTCGCGCATCCACTCTCCATCCCCCCATCCATAGGAGCCAAAGAGACCAATATGCTTACCAGAAGCAAACGCCTCCACCTCTGTCACAAAGGGCTCCATCTCACTCTCTTCCAGGACTTCTGCTCCCATAGCCGGGCATCCCAGGGCAAAAACGCCCGGATCCTTCAGCGCATCTGCCGAAATATGGGAGACCTCTGTCACCAGGGCATCCTTTCCGGCCTTCCTGATGCCTTCCGCCACCGCATTGGCCATGGCCTCCGTATTGCCTGTCTGTGACCAGTAAACTACCATAATCTGATTCATGTCGTGTATCCTCCTTATCTTGTCATTGATTTATATTGATTCAGATTGTGTATCCTTAAGATTGCATCAATCTTCATACCGCGGGAAACCATATGGATTATGTGCTCACGGGCAAGGCTGTATGATTTAAATATACGCTTGCACTCAGTAAGATCCGAATACACCTTCCAGTATCCTATATAGAGAAAATTCTTTCCGTTATTCTCGATAAATCCAGTCACATCCTTTGCCGGATAGCCCAGCAGCAGGCCTATCTCATGGGGAAATCCGGCACGTTCTTCCATATGCTCCTCATATTTGATGGACACAAGGCTTAAAATCTCCTCCAAATCCCATCCCCTGTAACCAAACCGGTCCATGAGAACCCTTACCTCCGGCCGGTCCAGATACGTTTCAAGAGCCTGTCTGATATAAAGAAGAAATGTGGTTTTCTCAGATGATTCATACAGAATACAGCAGGACACGGCCGTTTCCTTAAACAATTCCAGAACCGCCGCCCTTTTGGAACGTCCTACTGTGAGAAGATTTGATATCTTCATACCTGTCAGTAACGGTGCGCACTGCAATGCCACTTGGGTATCCAAATCTTCCGGATTCAGTTTTAACATTAGATGTAAGGTTTCCCTGCTCACGTATTACCTCCGGCTGTCTCAGAATTTTATTGCGGATAAATTTTATTGCGGATAAAAGATTCCTTTCAAAAATATTCCTCCGTTTAATCTCCGTATAATCTCCCTAAAAGTCCCGATGTTAGTTATAGCTAACTTACGTACAATATTATCAGACCGCGCGAGAAATTACAATAGCTGAAACAGGGAATAATTCTCATTTTCCATGAGTTTTTTTCGTTTTTGCAACATTGAGATTTTTTATCTCACCTTGAATCGTGTGTGAGTTTTTTTCTCATTTAAATTTTGAATGCATTTTTTTTGATTCTGTTATATAATAATCGGATACCCGGACGGGAATCTCCCTGTCCGTAAAATCATATCTCCGAGGTGACATATGGAATTACTGCAATTACGATATTTTCTGACAGCCGCTGAATATCAGCACATGACAAAGGCGGCCGAACATCTCCAGATAGCCCAGCCGGCCCTTTCCCAGGCCATTCACCGGCTGGAAGCAGAGCTGGGTGTGCCGCTCTTTGAGAGAAAAAACAGGAGTATAGAACTGAATGAAGCCGGACGCCTTCTTCAAAAACGGCTGATTCCCATTGTAAGCGCCCTGGACCGGATTCCAGGCGAACTGAGGGCCGACCAGTATATGTCCAGCCACACCATCCATTTAAAGCTTCTGGCAGCCTCCACCCTGATTACCAACCGGATTATTGCATACAGGGCCCTGCGGCCGGATGTGAATTTCCAGCTGTACCAGGCTGAAAACCATGCTGACTATGATTTATGCGTGTCTGCGGTCCGGTCCGACTTAAAAAATACCGATTATGAGGATTACATGGTCATGCTGGAAGAGGACCTGTATCTGGCAGTCCCCACCCATTCTCCCTATGGGGATAAGGATTCTATTAATCTGGCTGATACAAGAAATGCGGGATACATATGCCTGGCCGGTTCCAGGCCCATCCGCCAGATATGCAACAGCTATTTTTCAGAGGCGGATTTTGTTCCTAACGTGATATTTGAAAGTGATACCACAGAGTCTGTAAGAAACCTGATTGCTGCCGGGCTCGGAATCGGATTCTGGCCCCAGTACTCCTGGGGACCACTGGGCGGCGAATGGGGCCCCATGTCTCCCCACTCCCCGGTAAAACTGCTTCCCATCAGGGATCAGGTATGCCGCCGTCAGATTATCCTCATGTGCTCTCCCCTTGGCAAGGACAACCCCATTGTCATGGACTTCTGCAATTTTCTCATACAAAACTCAAAATGGCTGTAGGACATTTCCGTCCCACAGCCATACCTTTATACTTCTCTTACTGTCATGTCTTACCTGTTACTATAATCAAGCTGCTCTAATCAAGCTCTTTTTCTTTCGTCACTTAAGTTCCTTCAGATGGCTTCCCTTAAGCCTGGTAAGCGCCCTTGCCATGGACGCCTGGGACATCTTGAATTCCCTCAGGCTCAGCTGCTGGCGCAGCTGCTCTTGTGCGCGCTCCAGCGCCTCCCTGGCTCTGACCTCGTCAATGTCCTCAGGCCGTTCCGCTGTGTCCACAATCATGGTCACACGGTTATTAGCCACCTGCAGGATCCCACGGCCCACAATGGCCTGATGCCATTCTGTGTCCTCCGGCACCTTAAAGCGGAGGTTCCCCTCCTTGATAGCCAGAATCATGGCCTCATGGTGAGGCATAATGCCCATTTCACCGTCTGGTGCTGGCACTGCCAGATATGAACAATGCCCATTATAAAATATGTGGTCGCTGGCTACAATTTTCAGCCAAAATGCAGACATATCCCGGCTCCTTTCTGCGGCAGACAGTCCTGGTTAAGCCTCATGATGCTCCAGGGTCTTGGCCTTCTCCGCAACCTCGTCAATGGTACCCACATTGAAAAATGCCGCCTCCGGGTACCCATCCATCTCGCCGTCAATGATGGCCTTGAATCCGCGGATGGTTTCCTTTACAGGCACATATTTACCGGGTACGCCGGTAAAGTTTTCCGCCACATGGAAGGGCTGGGATAAAAACCGCTGGATCTTTCTGGCCCGGTTTACAGTCAGCTTATCATCCTCAGACAGCTCCTCCATACCCAGTATGGCAATGATGTCCTGCAGCTCCTTATACTTCTGAAGCATCTGCTGTACCTTGTTAGCCACCTCATAGTGCTCTTTCCCAACCACATCCTCTTCCAGGATACGGGAGGTGGATTCCAGAGGGTCTACAGCCGGATAAATGCCCTGCTCCACAATCTTTCTGGACAATACCGTAGTGGCATCCAGATGGGCAAAGGTGGTGGCAGGCGCCGGGTCAGTCAAATCATCAGCAGGCACGTAAACAGCCTGGACCGATGTAACGGAACCATTCTTGGTGGAAGCAATCCTCTCCTGCAATTCGCCCACCTCAGTGGCCAGAGTGGGCTGATAACCCACGGCCGAAGGCATACGTCCCAGCAGGGCGGATACCTCGGAACCGGCCTGGACAAAACGGAATATGTTGTCAATAAACAGAAGCACGTTCTGATGCTCCACATCCCTGAAGTACTCAGCCATGGTCAGTCCTGTCTCGGCCACGCGCATACGGGCCCCCGGAGGTTCATTCATCTGTCCGAATACCAGGGCTGTCTTTTCCAGCACCCCCGACTCCCTCATCTCAGTCCACAGGTCATTTCCCTCACGGGAACGCTCTCCCACGCCCGTGAAAATGGAGTACCCGCCGTGTTCTGTTGCTATATTGGTTATCAGCTCCTGTATCAGTACGGTCTTGCCCACGCCTGCACCGCCAAAGAGGCCTATTTTTCCTCCCTTGGCATAGGGGGCCAGCAAATCAATTACCTTAATACCGGTCTCCAACATCTCCACAACAGGGCTCTGGTCCTCAAAAGACGGCGGGTCCCTGTGGATGACCCACTTATCCTCGCCTTCCAGGCTCTCTCCTCCGTCAATGGTCTCGCCCAATACGTTGAAGAGACGTCCCAGGGTCTTCTCGCCTACAGGAACCTGTATTCCGGCGCCTGTTGGCTCCACTTCCATATCCTTGCACAGGCCGTCGCTGGATGCCAGCATAATACAGCGCACCACATTGCCGCCTACATGCTGGGCCACTTCCATGACGCACTTCTTACCCTGATTATCCACCACCAGGGCATCCTTGATATGGGGAAGTCCATCATCCTCAAAAGCCACGTCAACTACAGGTCCCATGACCTGTATGATTTTTCCCTTGCTCATGGCTGCCTCCTTTTATATTTACGAATTTACGATTGTTTCTTTTTTTGTGCCTTTGCACCGCTGATTACCTCTGTGATTTCCTGGGTAATAGCCGCCTGTCTCACACGGTTGTACTCTATGGACAAGTCATTTAAAATTGCGTTGGCATTGTCGCTGGCAGACTGCATGGCCATCATCCTGGCGTTCTGCTCGCTGCAGAAGGACTCCACCAGGGCGCCGAATATGAATCCGGTCACATAGTTGGGGACCACATGGTCCATAACAGCGCTGGGGGAAGGTACCATCTGTATCTCCTCCTGAATGATATCAGCAGGGATGACAATATTGCTGAAATCCTCCCGTTTAAGGGGAAGAAGCTCTGTCATCTCCGCCTCCATCTGCATGCTGTTTATCATCTGCGTATATATAATCCAGACCTCATCCAGACGTCCTTCCTCATAATCCTCCAATATAGTAGAGGAAATCAGACGGGCGCGGTGCATGGTGGGGTTTTGTACCGTGTAATGGAACTGCTCCTCCACCTGGATATGTCTGGCCTCAAAATAATGGCGTCCCAGTTCTCCCACCACATAAAGCCGGTGGTTCTTACTCTGTTCCATCCACTCCTGGGCCATCTTCAGCACATTATGGTTGTAAGCGCCTGCCAATCCCTTATCGCCGGTAATGACAATCAGCCCCTTTACCCTGTCCTCCTCCTTGATTTCCTTCCTGGGATTGAAGTAAAAATGCTCTACATCCGGCATATGGCGCAGGATACGGCGTATCAAATCCTGAAGGCTATAGAAGTAAGGCTCTGTTTCCTCCAGAAGTTTCTTGCTCTTCTTAAGCTTGGTGGAGGAAATCAGGTACATGGCATTGGTAATCTTCCGGGTATCCTGGACGCTTTTCATACGGCTGAGGATTTCTCTTGCATTTGCCATATTAACTCCTTCTTCCTGGTCAGACGGACGCCTTATACTGGTTTGTCTTATACTGGTTTGCCGCATCTACGATACGGTTTATCAGGTCATCGTTCAGGACCTTGGTCTTCTCGATTTCTTTCCCAATCTCCGGATGTTTTTCATCAAACCAGGCCAGCATGTTCATCTGGAATTCCTTAATATCCGAAACCTCAACGGAAAGCATAACCTTGTGGGTTGCCGCGCAGAGGGTAATGACCTGTTCATGCAAGCTGAGGGGCCTTCCCAAAGGCTGCTTAAGCAGCTCCATAAGCCGTTTGCCGTAAGCCAGCTGCTCCTTGGTCGCCTCATCCAGGTCAGAACTGAACTGGGTGAATACCTCCATCTCCCGGTACTGCGCAAGGTCGATACGGATACTTCCTGACGCCTTCTTCATGGCCTTTGTCTGGGCTGCGCCGCCTACACGGGACACAGAAAGTCCCACGTTCACAGCCGGCCTCATGCCGGAGAAGAACAGATCGCTTTCCAGGAATATCTGACCGTCTGTTATAGAGATAACATTAGTTGGAATATAAGCTGATACATCCCCGGCCTGCGTCTCAATAATGGGAAGGGCTGTGATGGAGCCGCCTCCCTTTTCATCACAAAGTCTGCTGGAACGTTCCAGAAGACGTGAATGAAGATAAAACACATCGCCCGGATAAGCCTCGCGGCCCGGAGAACGCTCTAACAGCAGGGATAATGCCCTGTAAGCCACTGCGTGCTTGGACAGGTCATCGTAGACAATCAGAACGTCCTTACCCTGATGCATAAAATATTCAGCCATGGCAGTCCCTGCATAGGGCGCTATGTACTGCAGAGGCGCCGCCTCACTGGCAGTGGACGACATGACGATGGTGTAGTCCATGGCATCGTTCTTTTTAAGGGTGGAAACCAGCTTTGCCACAGTGGATGCCTTCTGGCCAATGGCCACATAGATGCAGACCACATCCTTGCCCTTCTGGTTTAATATGGTATCCATGGCAATGGAGGTCTTACCGGTCTGCCGGTCTCCTATGATTAATTCCCTCTGGCCGCGGCCTATGGGGAACATGGAATCAATGGCAAGAATACCTGTCTCCATGGGAACTCCAACGGACTTTCTGTCCACAATGCCGGGAGCTTCCTCCTCCACCGGGAGATAATCTTCTTCCTTTACAGGGCCCAGTCCGTCAATGGGCTCTCCCAGAGCGTTGACCACCCTGCCTAAGAATCCGCTTCCCACAGGCACGCCTGCTCTTTTTCTGGTGCGGACCACCTTGGTGCCCTGACCCACTCCTGTATCCTTTCCGAAAAGGATACAGCCAATCTCATTCCTGCGGATATCCTGGACCATTCCCTTAACACCATTTTCAAATATAACGATTTCCCCGTACATGGCATGTTCAATGCCGTATACAATTGCTATGCCGTCTCCTACCCAGATAACAGAACCAGTTTCCTGTTCCTGTCCGGCATGCATGTCAAAATTCTCAATCTCACTCTTAATAATGGAGATGATTTCCTGGGAACTGATTGTGCTCATATCAAGACTCCTATCTTACCACAGCCCGGCCTAGCCTTACCAGCTGCCCCTTCAGGCTGTAGTCATATTCTGTATCCCCGGCCTTCAGGACAAAACCGCCCACCAGGTCCGGCTGGTTCACCAATCGGATGTTCACATCTTTTTTGTTATATTTCCTGCACAGAAACTGTTTCATTCCTGTAATCTGGGCCGCACCCGGCATGGTAACATAGTGAAGCTCGGCATCCATAACACCTGCCTCCATTCTGGCATAGGCGTCACGGGCTTTTGCAATCTCCTCTGTCTGTCCGATGCATCCCGCATCACAAGCCTTTTTTAAGAAACGTACCATCAGTGCGGAAAATTCCGGTTCCCTGAACACCTTCTCAATAACGGCATGCTTACTTTTCAGGGGAACCACCGGGCTATTAAGGACCTCCGGAAGTTCCGGATTCTCCTTAAGCAGCTTTGCAGCTTCCCTGACCATCTCTTCCGGTATGCCCAGTTCATATAGAACAATGGCATACGTTCTGGCTGTCTCAGTCATTTCCTTCACCTGATTCTGCTAAAAAGCGGTTGTATAGGTTCCTGTCGCCGTCCGGTGCGCTCTGCTCGCTAATCAGCTTGGCAGCAGCTGTCATGGCCAAACCGGCCACGCCGGCCTTCAGGTCATTCATGGCTTTCTCGCGCTCCAGGGCAATGGTACGGTCTGCCTCTTCCATCTTTTTGGCAGCGTCTGCCCTGGCCTGGGCCAGAACCTTCTCGTACTCTGCGGCAGCCCTGTTCCTGGCTTCCTCGATGATTCTTGAAGCTTCTTCGTCTGCATTGCCGATGGAGGCCTGATACTGCTCCTTCATCTGACGCGCTTCCGTTTCCCTGTTCTTTGCCTCGTCCAGGTCGTGCTCAATCATCTGCTTCCTCTCATCCAGTATACTGCGCACCGGACCAATCAGGAAGTGCTTCATAAACAGATATAGAACCAGTAGGTTGATAACCGTAAAGGCTACATTCCAAATGTTTAAATTTAACATATTAAGTCGCCTTCCTGCTATAAATTATTTTAAAAACAGAATGATTAAAAGGCCGATGACAAAGCCGTAAATGGCGGTTGCCTCAGCAAGGGCGCATCCTAACAGAAGTGCCTTTGTAATCTTGCCGTCTGCCTCAGGCTGTCTTGCAATAGCGTCCACTGCCTTGGACGTGGCCAAGCCGATACCAATACCTGCTCCAATACCTGTAACAACTGCAACACCTGCTCCTAATGCGATTAATCCTGTCATAATAAGACTCTCCTTTTTCTCTCAATATTTTCTTTTTCCATAAGGCTGCAAACTTAATCCTCAATGGCTTCTTTTATATATAGTGATGTGAGGAACACAAACACATATGCCTGTATCACTCCATCAAATATATCAAAATAGAAGCTGAATGGCAGCGGCACAATCAACGGCAGCAAATGCTTGATGAGTGCCATGACAACAATGGCGCCCAGCACGTTGCCGAACAACCGCATGCACAGGGACAATGGCCGTATAAACAGCTCCAGCACATTGATTGGCGCTATGATGGCAATGGGCTCTGCAAAGCTTTTAATCCATCCCCTGACACCCTTCTTACGGATGCCGGCCACTTCCACCAGAACAATGCTCATGACAGCCAGGGAAACGGTCACATTCAAATCCTTGGTTGGCGACTTGAAGCCAAGAAGTCCAATCATATTGGCAATTCCTATGTATATCACCACTGTAATCAGATATGGTATATAATCCTTTCCTTCCTTTCCCAAAAGCCCTTCAAAGAAATCATAGATAAAGGACATGCCGCTTTCCAAGGCAGCCTGCTTCTTACTTATGTTCCTCACCTTCAGGCCGCGGACCAGTATCAGGGAAGCTATCATCATAATCGCCATGATAATCCATGTCACCACCACGGATTCCATCACATCAATACCGCCAAACAGCGGTATGGTGAACACCACATTGCAGTTGAGCTCTTCCATCAGTGATTCCACTAAACCGTTCATACTAAACAACCCCCTTTCTCTTCTCGTTTGCTTTTGCCTATTATAGTCACCTTATTTAATAATTTCAAATACATATTATTTATAAATTGATAATATAAATGTTATAAAAAAGAAAATGTTACAAATCCATGAAGATTTCATTCTGCAATTTGTGTAATATATCACGTCACATGATATGCATTTTCACAGCATCTTAACAGCAAGAAAGAATTTTGTATTATTTTGCACAATAAAACGCTGCAAAATTATATAATTTGGAACTTCTGGAAATTTTCGGGCAAAAATGTAACCGGAATATACAGAAAATCCGTGAAAAGATAAAAACCCTTGGAGCTGGCCGGATATCTCCAAAGGTTTAAAATGTATCTCATACTATCATATTATATGTACAGAAGCTAATCCTGTTTACTCAAAATATACTACAGTCAGATACTGCCCTGTATGGATGGTATCCTTCTTAAGGCCGTTCATCTGCCTGAGCTGATTCACATACTCTTCCATACTCATGGAACTGCCTTCCCTGTACTGACGGGCAATCCCCCAAAGACTGTCCCCTTCCTGGATGCGGACGCTCTTATAATAGGGAGTGGTCCTGCTCCCCTCCTCCTTGGCCATGGAAGTAAACATGGTACGTCCCATAATAATGGAAACAAACAGTAAAACCGTAAAACATGTAGCTGACAACCTTCTCTTTCTCACTCTCATATGGCAACCTCCCTGAGGCGGTTCCTTCTTGCGCGCAATACAGAACGTCTGTTCTTTTGTATATTCATACTATACTACCAGAACAAATGTTTGTCAAGTGTTCCCGGCAAAAAATCGAACAAAGGTTTGCATTTTTACCGAACATATGTTACTATAAATATAGAAAACGCAGGAGGTTGATTATGGCACAGGATAAAATTACTTCTAAGCAGCAGGAGATTTTAGAATACATCAAAGAGACTATTTTACAGAAGGGATATCCGCCGGCTGTGCGGGAGATTTGCGAGGCAGTACATTTAAAGTCCACCTCTTCCGTTCACTCCCATCTGTCCGCTCTGGAGGATAAGGGCTACATACGGCGTGACCCCACCAAACCAAGGACCATTGAGATTTTGGACGACACCTTTAATTTTAACCGCAGAGAGATGGTGAATATCCCTCTCGTCGGAACCGTAGCAGCCGGAGAACCCATTCTTGCAGAAGAGCGGATTGAGGACTATTTCCCATTCCCGGCAGAGATTCTTCCCAACTCTGAGACGTTCATGCTGAAGGTTAAGGGCGAAAGCATGATTGGCGCCGGAATCCTGCCCGGCGACAAGCTGATTGTGGAGCAGTGTCCCACTGCGGCAAACGGGGAGATTGTTGTGGCCCTGGTGGATGATTCAGCCACGGTCAAGCGTTTTTATAAGGAGAACGGACATTACCGCCTCCAGCCGGAGAACGATGCCATGGAGCCTATCATCACGGAAACCGTAGAGATTCTTGGCAAGGTCATTGGCCTGGTGCGTATGATGTAGCGGCAGGGATGATGTGTCTTTTGCATCATGATATAGCAGGCCTAACGATTTATAGGCATAATATATTCCGGATCTGTTACTGTTATATACCGCTATCACACACTGCTGCAACTGCACAAACAGGAACCGCTGGTGTATTTATCCTTACACCGCAGTTCCTGTTTTTAAGATTCATCTCTATACCCTCAGAGACATGAGCATACATACTATTACTTATCTAATAAGAAGAAAAGGATATACAAGGTCTTATCATTCCAGACCTCATATATCCGTCTCTCATTGGATTTAATTCATTTCCAACTCTTACACATTAAAGCTCATTTACATCCACAAATGTCTTTCCATCTCTCCAGATTCGCTCCAAATCATAGAACAATCTGTCCTCCCTGCAGAAGATATGGACTATTACGTCCTTGTAATCCATCAGAATCCAGTTTGCGTTCTGGTAGCCTTCAATCTGCTTGCACTCGCAGCCTGCCCTTTCCAGAATTTCTTCCACATTATCAGCCATGGCCTGCACCTGATTGGGGTTGCTGCCGTCAGCGATTATAAAATAATCTGCCAGAACTGATACGGACTGGATGTCAATAATTTTAATGTCCTCTCCCTTTTTATCGCTGAGAGCCTGATATGCCAGTTTCACCATTTCCTTTGAGTTCATCGCGTTCTCCTTTCACTTTCTTAAAATATTCATATGCCTGGGCTGTCATGGGGTCAATACTTCCGCCCTTTTTTTCCAGGTAATCTAAAGTTCCCGCCAATATGGCATACATGGTCTCATCCAGGTCCTCATACGCCATCCGCCTTATCATCGGCAGATTATCGGCCTTGTAGCGCCTGGGTTCTATATAATCCGCTATATAGAGGATTTTATCCAGAGTCGTCATCTCCGGCCTGCCTGTGGTGTGGCAGCCGATGGCATCCAGGATTTCCCGGTCTGTAATCTGGTACTTGTGCTCCGCCAGCCATGCCCCGTATTTTGCATGGAGCACAGGCAGGGCCTTGTATTCCGCGTCCGTCACTTCCAGACCATGTTTCAGGCATTTCTTCAATATGATATCATCCGAATACCGCTTCCCGCAGTCATGCATCAGTCCGGCCAGCTCTGCCTTGTCCAGGCTGCAACCGTAACGCATGGCCAGGTTCATGCAGGTGTATGACACGCTGAGAGAATGCTCGTAGCGCATGGGCGCCAGCTTTCTCTTAAGGCTTTTCCTGTATAACATAATCTGGCTGCATTGGTTTTCCATACATTCATTCTCCTTTGCCGGCCAGGACCGGGGTCTTGACGCCGCCACCGTACAGTCCATGGTCCTTAATATATTCTTCCACTGCATCCGGCACAAATCCATGGATGGAATGTCCGTCAGACACGGATGCCCTTATTTCCTCCGAGGACACATCCATCTCACGGCAGCGGATGGGGTAAATCTTTGCCCCATACCTGGCAGTCAGGTATTCAATCTGCCTGTCAAAGGGCTGGTGGTCATCATGATAGGCACGCCCGGCCACCAGAAGCACTGCCAGCTTCATGACCAGCTCCGGGTGGAACCACTGTTCGATCTGATACAGGGAATCTGCTCCTATGATGAAATAGAACACGTCCTCCCTATATTCCTCACGCAGCAGGGACAGGGTCTGGGCGGTGTAGGTATTACCCTTACGCCTCAGTTCAAAATCCGAATACAGGAAATAGGGAGTATCTGCAATGGCCAGTTTAACCATACGCTCACGCATCTCTCCCTCAGTGATTTTATGATCTTTTTTATGGGGCGGATTTCCTGTGGGCATGAACCAGACTGCATCCAGCCCAAACTGCTCATAAGCTTCCCTGCCCAGCCGCAGATGACCATTGTGGATGGGGTCAAAGGTCCCGCCCAATATTCCTATTTTTGCCAAACAAATCCCTTCTTCACATACCTTTACCGGTTACCTGCCTGTCTATTTCTCCGGCAGCACAATCTTACGTTTCTTTTCCTCTTTGGCAGGACGGTAAAGAACGATTTTCCTGCCAATGACCTGTACCACCTGTGAGTGTGTGCGCTCTGCAAGGACATCCGCGATGGAACCGCCGTCGTCCAGACAATTTTTCAGCACCGTCACCTTAATCAGTTCCCTTGCTTCCAGTGCCTCGTCCACGGCCTGGGTAATCTCAGGCGTAAGGCTGGATTTACCAATCTGGAATACAGGATCGATGTTCATAGCCAGGCCTTTTAAATAGGCTCTCTGCTTGCTTGTCATAATAACTCCTTCTATTTGTAATAATCAAACTCCAGCCCATACATACGGACCGTATCGCCTTCCTCTATGCCGGCCTTCTCCAGGTCGTCCAGAACTCCCGTATTCTTAAGGAACTTCTGGAAGAAATCAAATCCCTTCTCAGAATCCAGATTGGTGTATCCAAGCATCTTGTCGATTCTGGGACCTTCCACCACATAAGCGCCGTCATCCGCCCTGGTAACCGTATAAGGCAGGTTCCTGTCGCCCTGGTACTGGACCTCGAATTCCTTCTCAAACACAACAGGCGCATCATCCACTGTTTTAAGCAGATCATTGATATGGTACAGAAGCTCCTTCACTCCCTGTCTGCTGACAGCGGAAATGGGGAACACCCTGATTCCCTTTGGCTCGAATTCATTTCTCAGCTCGTCAAGTATAATCTCAGTGTCTTCTTCTGCATACACCGCATCCATCTTGTTTGCGGCAATCACCTGGGGACGCTTTAGCAGCTCCGGATTATAGGCTTCCAGCTCCCGGTTAATGGTCTTTATGTCCTCCAGAGGATCCCTTCCCTCCACGGAAGCGCCGTCCACCACATGGACCAGGACCTTGGTGCGCTCAATATGCTTTAAGAACGCATGTCCCAGGCCGATGCCTTCAGAGGCGCCCTCAATCAGGCCCGGGATATCAGCCATGACAAATCCGGCTCCGTCTCCCAGGTCCACCACACCCAGATGGGGATTCAGAGTGGTAAAATGGTAATTGGCTATCTCCGGCTTTGCGTTGCTGACAACAGACAGCAGCGTGGATTTTCCCACATTAGGAAAGCCCACCAGGCCCACGTCCGCAATGACCTTAAGCTCCAACTGCACCCACAGCTCGGCACCGGGCTGCCCCGGCTGCGCGTACTTGGGCACCTGCATGGTCGATGTTGCAAAGTGCATATTTCCAAGACCGCCCCTGCCGCCCCTTAAGATGACTTCCCTCTGGTTGTCACCTGACATGTCGGCAATGACCTTACCCGTCTCAAAATCTTTAAGAACGGTTCCCTCAGGCACCTTCACAATCAGGTCATCGGCATCCGCTCCATGGCAGCGTTTCTTTCCGCCCTCCTGGCCATCCTTTGCAATATACTTACGCACATGCCTGAAATCTACCAGGGTATTTTTTCCTTTGTCTACCTGGAAAATGACATCGCCTCCACGGCCGCCGTCACCTCCGTCAGGACCGCCGTTGGGAACATACAGCTCGCGTCTGAAGGACACATGGCCGTCTCCGCCCTTACCGGATTTAATAAATATTTTTGCGCTATCGGCAAACATACACAGTACCTCCTGTGGTGTGAAAAAGAGCCCCATACGCTAAGTATGGAGCCCTTCGAAATTATTCGTTGATTGCCCTTGGGTATACAGAAACCTGCTTTCTGTCTCTGCCCTTTCTTTCAAACTTAACAACTCCGTCTACTAAAGCAAATAAGGTATCATCGCCACCCCTGCCTACGTTGTTGCCAGGATGAATGTGGGTTCCGCGCTGTCTGTACAGAATGTTGCCAGCCAGTACGAACTGTCCGTCGGCTCTCTTGGCGCCAAGTCTCTTGGCCTCGGAGTCTCTACCGTTCTTGGTAGAACCAACACCTTTCTTATGAGCGAATAACTGAAGGTTCATCTTTAACATGTGTTACACCTCCTTAAACTTCACGTTAATATATGATTTCCCATAATCCCTCTCAATATTCTGAAGTCCCAGAATAAGAGAGTTCATCAGGAGTTTTGATTCAGGACTTATATCTGAAGTGAAACGGAATTCAAACGAACCGCTCTCTCCCGCTCCGCCTTCAAATCCATCTTCCGTAAATGCCTCCACTGAATTGAAAAAGTTAAGAGCCAGAGCCGAAACCGCCGCGCAGATGATATCCTCACCCTCATCGGCATAACCGGCATGTCCCTCCATAACAATCCCTGTGTAAACAGCATTGCCTGAATCTGTGGAATTCTTGAATACGGTTGCTTTAATCATATCATTTACAATTAAGCGTTGATTTTTTCAATCTTCACCTGGGTATAGAGCTGTCTGTGGCCGTTCTTCTTGTGATAGCCAGTTTTTCTCTTATACTTGTAAACGATCACTTTTTTAGCCTTACCTTCCTTCTCAACTGTTGCTGTAACAGTTGCACCGGAAACGGTTGGGCATCCAATCTGCAGCTCGCCGTTATTTACAACCAGCACCTGGTCAAATGTTACGGTCTCGCCTGCGCCTGCGCCCAGTCTCTCTACCTTAATGACATCGCCTTCTGCTACCTTGTATTGCTTTCCGCCTGTTGCTATAATCGCGTACATGAAAGGCACCTCCTATTATCATTACTCGCCAGCTTCGGTGACCTGCTTTCTTCCGTGGAATACTGGCAGACTCTTACAACCCCGCTGTGCGGCATACTGGTATATCATAGCATTTTCCTTTTCCGATGTCAACCGGAATTTCCAGATTTTTTGTCATTTGTTTTTTGTCATTTTTTTGCCACTTTTATGGGACTGATTCAGTCAGACACCCGCTCGATTGACCCGGCATCAAAAAGCTCCAGATACTGCCCCTCTGCGATGTTGACCGTGACCGGCTCAAACAGCGCGGCGTATTCATCTATATAATCATAATAATATCTCACGTCGTTATAAAGGGCGTAATACCCGCTGCCAAAGGTAAGGGGCGTGATGCGGTATGTGCCCGGTTCCATATCCCGGCCAGCCTTGTACATACCGGTGGTTCCCAGGGTGATGCCCGCCCGGTCCGCCTCCACCGCATACCCTTTTGTGATTACCAGATGCTGTCCTTTGTAAAGGGTAATCAGTCCGTGGTGCTGAAACTGGAAGGTTCCAATGCGCCGCTCATCCGTATCATCCTTATATAAAGTAATGGTACAGGTGGAATAGGCGTTCTGTTCCGATGTGTCCTCCGTAAAAACCGCATATTCTCCCGGCAAAATATCCTCGCCAACGACATAGCTTCCGGGTCCATAGGTGACTGCGCCTTCCGAAGCTTCCGTCTCAACGGCCCATGATACAGCCGGATACACAAACGTCAGGGAGAGCGCCAGAATCAGGGCGCCGGCGCCCTTTATGCCTTTTAAGCCCTTTGTACATCTTACCAATCCGTCCCCTCCTTCGCGGTGATTTCCATACACGCCAAAGGCGTGCCATCATAAATTTCTTATGAAAATCATACCCTGCCGGCCCGGATTCGTCAATAAAAGTCACTGTTATTTCACTTGTTTTTCACAAATCTCAACTGCGTTTCCAGGTTCCCGGAGACAGAAGAACCAGCATAGGGAACAGCTCCAGCCTTCCGGCCAGCATATCAAATATGAGCACGGTCTTGGACAGATAGGACATCATGGAATAGTTGGATGCCGGACCCACCACAGACATTCCGGGACCAATGTTGTTTAAGTTGGCGGCCACTGCGGAGAAGGATGTCATAAAATCATAATTGTCCAGACTCACAATCAGGGTGGATATGCCGAAAATCATAAAATACACAATAATATAAGCGTTAAGAGACCTTAGGGTATTATGCTCCAGGGGTTTTCCTTCAAACTTCAGCACCTTTACGCTGCGGGGATGGATAACCGAAGCCATCTCCTTTTTTATTTCCTTAAACGCAATCATGACACGGGATACCTTCATGCCTCCGCCCGTACTGCCGGCACAGGCGCCGATAAACATGATGAGCAGCAGGATTGTTTTGGAAAACTCCGGCCAGCTGTTGTAATCAATGGTGGAGTATCCCGTTGTGGTGATAATGGAGGAAACCTGGAACGCCGCCTGGTGGAATGCCATAAACAGGGACGGGAACAGGCTCCTGATATTGATGGTGATGAGCAGGATGGCAATGGCCACCACAGCCAGATATCCCCTCAGCTCCTCACACCGCCCCGCATCCTTGGGCCTGCGTATAAGCAGCAGGTAGTACACATTAAAATTCACGCCAAAGAGCAGCATAAAAATAGTGATGACAGCCTGCTGGTACACCGTGTAATCAGCCTGCCCTGAATTACGGCAGGCAAAGCCTCCTGTGCCGGCAGCCCCGAAGCTCATGCATATGCTGTCAAATAAGGGCATTTTTCCAAGCAGCAAAAGGATCATCATGACAATGGTCATGCAAAAATATATGGAGTACAGCAGTTTGGCGGTAATGCGGATTTTAGGCACCAGCTTTCCCACGGAAGGGCCCGGGCTCTCCGCCCGCATAATATGCATGTTATAATCCCCTGCCATGGGCAGAATCGCCAGGATAAACACAAGAATTCCCATACCGCCGATCCAGTGGGAAAAGCTTCTCCACATCAGGGTGGCGTGGGACATGTCCTCCACCTTGGGGATAATACTGGACCCTGTGGTGGTAAAACCTGATACGATTTCAAACATGGCGTCAATGATATGGGGAATCTCTCCGCTTATGACAAAGGGCATGCACCCGAAAAAGCTCAACACAATCCATCCCAGGGAAACCGTCACAAATCCTTCCCTGGCAAAAAACATCTTTGTGCATGGCTTCTTCCTGGTGCACATAAATCCCAGCAGACCGCAGACAGCCGCAACGCCCAGATAGATAAAGCCGATGCTTTCCCTGTAGACAACAGCCGTAACAACGGGCAGTGTCATGAAAATGGCTTCCATATTCATGATCCAGCCCAGCATATAGATGATTATACTTCGATTCATGTCCCGCCCGCCTTTACATTAAGATATCCTTTAAATCATTAAGCCCTGTATGAGTGGTCACAATGATGACTGTGTCCCCTGCCTCCAGGGTATCCTTGCCTCGGGGCATGATAATGCGGCCGTTGCGGTTGATGCATGCCACCAACAGGTTATTCCTGGTCCTCAGCTTCTCCAGCGGAATCCCCAGTACAGGCGAATCTCCCCTCACCCTGAATTCCAGAGCCTCGGCCTTGTCGGCCACGATTTTATACAGTGTCTCTATGTTGCTGCCCATGGAGTTCTGCATGGCCCTTACATACTGCAGTATGATGTCGGCTGTCAGCATCTTGGGGTATATGACGCTCCCCAGGTTCAGGGCGTTGATTACATTTTCAAAGGCTATTTTATTAACCTTGGTGATCAGCTTGGCCCTGGACTGGCTGGCTGCATATAAGGACAGCAGTATATTTTCCTCATCAAACCCCGTAAGGGAGGCAAATGCTTCTGTCTGACGGATACCTTCTTCCAGCAGCAGCTTCTGGTCCGAACCATCCCCGTGTATAATCATTGCATGAGGAAGAAGCTCACTTAAGATCCTGCACCGCTCCTCGTCCTGCTCAATAATCTTAATTTTTATCTTGGTATCAGCCAGGGCCTTGGCCAGGTAAACGGTCAGCTTTCCTCCGCCCACAAACATGGCGGAATTGACTGTGTTGTTCTCGATTCCTGCTTTGCGGAAGAAATCAGCACATTCTGCATGAGGAGCAATGAAGGATATCTTGTGCCCGCCCTTCATCTCAAAGTTACCGTCCGGTATCACCACATCGTCTCCGCGCTCCACGGCGCAGATCAGCACATTGCTCTTTAACCGGCTCACCACATCCATTACCTTCATCCGGTCCAGAATGGAATCCTTGGGAATCAGGAATTTGAGAAGCTCAATCCTGCCCTTGGCAAACAGCTCAATCTTGATGGCGTTGGGGAAACGAAGCAGCCTGGCAATCTCCCTGGCCGCGGCCAGCTCAGGATTGATGGCCAGAGAAAGATTCAGTTCTTCCCTGATATAGTTGATTTCCGCTGAATATTCAGGGTTGCGGATACGGGCAATGGTATGGCAGTTGCCTGCTTTCTTTGCAATCAAACAGCAGAGCATGTTAAGCTCATCTGAATTGGTGGTGGCAATCAGCAAATCCGCTTCCTTGATCCCTGCCTCCATCTGTACCTGATACACGGCTCCGTTTCCGGTAACGCTCATAACATCCGTGCTGTCCGAAATGGACTGAAGCGCTTCGCTGTCACAGTCAATCAGCGTAATATCATGGTTTTCCCTGTTCAGCTGCTCTGCCAGTGTGGTTCCCACCTTACCGCAGCCCACAATTATGATTTTCATATTTCTTCCTCTTTATCCCCTGTGTATTGTCATATTCAGACCTGTTCGTGGAGCGGCTTTCTCACTTTCTTTCTGGTGAGCTCCACCAGGTTCAAAGCCGTCATATCCACCACCGTGGTCTTTACCGGGTCTTTCAAAACAACTTCTCCTAAATGGGCAAGAAGGGCCTTCCTGTCCTCATCCCTCTCCATATCAATAAAATCCACAATGATGATACCGGAAAGGTTGCGCAGCCTAAGCTGCCGTCCAATCTCATCCGCAGCCTCCATATTTATCTTGTATATGGTGTCCTGCATCTTTTTCCTGCCTGAGTACTTCCCTGTATTAACATCAATAACCGTCATGGCTTCTGTGGGCTCTATGACCAGGTATCCCCCGGACTTTAACCATACGTTCTTACCCAGTGCCTTTTCAAAAGCAGTTTCCAGGCTGTAAAGCCTGCCAAGGGGCAGAAGGCTGTCCTCATAAAGGGTCAGGCGTCCCGCGTCTTCCTTCTGGCACATTTCCAGATACGCCTTCAGCTCCCTGTGGTACTCAGGAACATCTGTAATAATTTCTTCCAGGGTCCCGCCAAAGGAATCCCTTATAGCCGCTATATAGCCCGGCAGCGCCCTGTAAAGACAGCTGTAGCAGACTCTGCACCCAGCTTCCGCCGAAAGCCTTTGCCATGTCCGCATCAGCTCAGCCAGTTCCTCCCGCACAGCACATTCCTCCACCGTAACTGCATTGGTCCGGACAATAACGCCCAGGTCCTTAGTTCCTGCCAGGTCACATTCCAGAAGCCCGCGAAGCCTGGCTTTGTAGGAGGCATCACGGATTTTCGCGGAAAAACCGATTCCGGTCTTTCCCACAGTCAGCACGCAGTACCGCCCAGTAAAGGACAGACGTTCCGTGACCACCGGAGCCTTTGATTTCACAGCATCTTTGCTGACCTGCACCACCAGCTCGTCGCCGGTCTTAAGACGTTCCGGCTTCCACCGCTCCTGAAGACTGTAGTATCCGGTACATCCCGGTCCTATGTCAATAAAGGCGGCATTGATATTGCTTACCACCTTCTGCACCTTGCCGATATAGATATTGCCCAGCAGGGAGTCTGCGGTATCCGGCTCCAGCATAAGCTGGCTTATCTTTCCGTCTGATACCACGGCCGTACAGACCTTATCCCCCCGCCGGGTCACTACTAATTTGTCCATTATCTGATTTCCTCACCCAGCTGTTCCAGAGAGATAAAGGAGTGAATACCGGCTTCCTTCTCGGCATCAGAAGCCCTGTCCGCATATACTTCTTCCCTCTGTACCATAAAGGCAAAGGGCGGGCGCTCCTTTCCCAGGAACCCGTAATACGCATCCAGTACCTGTTCCGGTTTCACATTGGCAGCGCTGCCTGCGGATATTTTCATAAACAGACGGGGACCTTCCATTTCGCCATCCCCCTCAGGACAGATTCTGAGCTCATAAACCAGGGGCTTTAAATCCATCTCCTTTTCACCGCGCTTGGTTTTCTTTGTCACCATGACGCTGGGACGCTCAAAAAAGGCAATAAGCCCCTGAAACCACGTTTCCTTATCCATGTCCTCCGGCTCGTATCCCGTTCTGAAGGCCAGGGTATAATCCCCGGCCCCGACTATGGACATGGCATTGGCCGCGTCATCCGGCAGACCCCTGTAGCTTACAATCTCAAAGCCTTCCGACATCACCCCGTTCAGACATTTCTTCATGGTTTCCGAATCTTTGGTGGAGGCCACTTCTATGTCCACGTATTCCCCTCTGCTGGTAATTCCCACTCCCAAAGGGGCCGCAAAGGACATGATCTGGTGAGGGGAGAATCCTCCGCTGTAACATACATCCACATCCGCCCTGCGTATGGCCTTCTGGAAATAACGCATCACGTCCAGGTGGCCGATAAATTTCATTGTTCCATATTTTCTGAATTTAATCCGAATTTTCATTTATCCTATTCCTTTACGGTTTCATAACAGACGCCGCAGCCAAAATCCCTGGCTCCGCAGCCTGAACATCTCTGACGGCAGTTAGGCGTCACTTCTTCCTTCACGGCATGGTTCCACTCACGGATCAGGAATTCCTTTGATACGCCTGCATCAATGAAATCCCACGGGAATACCTCATCCAGACTTCTCTCCCTGGTGGTATAAAATCCGATATCCACGCCGCAGGTTTCAAAGGCCTTCATCCACACATCATTCTTAAAATATTCAGACCAGGAGTCATAGATGGCCCCTGTGCGGTAGGCTTCTTCTATGACGGCCCCGACCCTGCGGTCGCCTCTGGCCAGTACGCCCTCCAGCACAGTAAGCTCCGCCTCATGCCAGTTATATTTAAGGCTCTTGAAATTCTTCATCTCACGGAACTTGCCCCGGACGATATTGGCTCTCTCAATGAATTCTTCCTTTGTACACATCCTGGCCCACTGGAACGGTGTAAAGGGCTTTGGCACAAAGAAGGAGGAGCTGGCTACAATCTGTACCTTTCCGTTTCTCCGGTCCTTGGGGATATCATAGTAGGCTTCCGCAATCTTTTCAGAAAGCAGCGCAATTCCCTCCATATCCTCCACTGTCTCCGTGGGCAGACCCAGCATAAAATACAGCTTCACCCGGTTCCAGCCTGATTCAAAGGCATCTGTTGCTCCCTTCAGTATCACTTCTTCGGTCAGCCCCTTATTGATGACGTCACGCAGTCTCTGGGAACCCGCCTCCGGCGCAAAGGTAAGGCTGCTCTTTTTCACATCCTGCACCTTGCTCATGACGTCCAGAGAAAATGCGTCGATGCGCAGGGAAGGCAGGGATATATTCACGCCTTTGCCCTTGAATTCGTCAATGAGGAAATTGACCAGGCCCTCTAACTGGCTGTAATCGCTGGAGCTTAAGGAGCTTAGGGATATCTCCTCATGGCCCGTGCTCTTTAACATGTCGCTGGCATAGTGCTTCAGATATTCCAGGCTGTGCTCTCTGAGGGGCCTGTACACATCCCCGGCCTGGCAGAACCGGCACCCGCGGATACAGCCCCGCTGAATTTCCAGCACCACCCTGTCCTGGGTCACTTTGATAAATGGCACCAGAGGCTTTTCAATATATCCCACACTGTCCATGTCCGTTACCACTTGTTTGGTAACCACCGGCATGGCATGTTCATTATTCGGAAGAAAACATTCAATGGTACCGTCTTCCTTATAGGTCACATCATAAAAAGCAGGCACATAGATGCCCGGTATCTCCGCCGCCATTTCCAGAAACTGCTTTCTGGTGCCGCCGGCCTTCTTATTCTCCTTGTAGCGGTCCATCAGCTCAAAATATACGGTTTCGCCCTCTCCGATATAAAACAGGTCAAAAAAGTCAGCCAGCGGTTCCGGATTATATGCGCAGGGCCCGCCTCCGATAACAATGGGGTCATTCTCCGTTCTGTCACAGGTATGGAGAGGAATCTGTGAAAGGTCCAGAATCTGAAGCACGTTGGTGTAACACATCTCGTACTGGAGTGTGATTCCCAGAAAATCAAAATTCTTTACCGGCTCCTGGGTTTCCAGGGTAAATAGCGGTATCTTCTTCTCCCTGAGTATGGGGTCCAAGTCTGTCCACGGGGAATAAACCCGCTCGCAGCAGATGTCCTCCCTGCTGTTGAACATGGAATACAGAATCTGAATGCCCAGGTGGGACATACCGATTTCATACACGTCGGGGAAACACATGGCAAAGCGCACATCCACCTTTTCAGGGTCCTTATTTACCATATTTACCTCGCCTCCAATATAGCGGGCGGGCTGCTGAATTGACAGCAATATTTCGTCAGTTAGTGCTAATTTTCTCATGTTATACGCTCTCTTTATTTGTTAATATTGAACAAGTTTCTCTACCTGACCGATGTGGTATTTCAGGCCCTTTTTGAGATGAAAAACCGTCTTAAAATGTATTGCAAATTGTCCGTTTTTGATGGAAAAACGTTGTTCGTTTTTAAATTTTCAACAGATTTATCTTTTCCCAACTTTCCGGTACAATATAATACTATCAAATACACTGCATAATTATAATGTATTTTCTGCTACATTTCAATAGCAATTATCTATGCCGGGACTACGGAATCGATGTAATTGAAATCTACAGTTACCTCCACAACACTACATTCAGGCTCATAAGACTCTGGAAGCACACTGTCAATAAAATTATCAAATTCAGGGAACCCGTTACAGATGATGAAATCCATGTCAGTGTATACGTTTAGGGAGAAAAGCTCACTATAATGTCCCATCGCGATAGACAGCTGCTTTAGATTCGCACCGTTTTGCACCATTAACGTACAATACGAATGTCGTAAGTCGTGCCAGTGAAGTTCATCTGGTAGATTCAGCTTCTTTTTTAATCGAGTAAAAGGTCTGTTGTAGTCATTTCGGCCATGTGGCAAGCCATTGGACTGACACCATATATATCCGTCATCCTGGAACCCGGGAACTGTTTTCTTTAGTAGATCATGTCTGGCGCTGGCTAAGACAATCTCATCTATAATAAATTCTGGAAGAAGGATTGTTCGTTCGCCGGCGTGGCTTTTTACTTTAACATGTTGCTTGTATATTTCACCTATCTTTTTATCACTGTATATTTCTTTTCCGAGCTGTGTCTTGATTCGTATCTCACCTGTGCGTACATTGATGTCGTTAAACCGTAATGCAATCAATTCGCTGATTCTGCAGCCTGTGGCAATTGTTATCAAAAGTGGCATGAATAAGTCGTGCTCATCAGCCTCACACGTCCACAGAAGGCCGTACATTTGCTCAGCGCTTAGTATGGGCCTTTTTTGAGGAATATCTTCTATCCCACTGTTACGCTTTTCTTTTTTGACTTCGCCACGCTTTGCTTTGATTGCAGTGATTGCTACGTTTGACTGAATCAAATTATTGCTTTTTGCAAACTTGAAAGATGAACCAATCACGGCGTATCCCATTCTTAAAGTAAATGGTGACTTGAACTTATCGAAAAAACGAATCAAGTCATTCCTTTTAATGGAATGTAATTTTCTTTCACCGATAAATGGAATAATATAATTATAAATAATATTTCGGTATGACATGAATGTGTTGTAAGTAATATGGACCGTGTCAATCATATGATAATAAAGCCAGTAATCATAAAATTCTTTAACGGTAACTTTAAAAGCCACAAACTGGTGGTTGTTCAGCTGAGTGATTGTAAGCTCTTTTGCCTTTTGACACAACGCACGCGTAGCATATCCACTTTTCTCTTTATTTACCGTAGTCCCATCTGCAAATGTAATGTCAAACCGAAAGGCGTAAGATCCGTGCACGGGTGTTATCGTTTCGCGGAAATGCCATGATATGATTTCACCTTTAAAAAAACATGGGTTTATCACTGGTTTCACAATGGGTTTTACATTCAAGCCGACTCACCTCCCATATAAGAAAACTGTGGGGTAGGATTGAGCGTATTGTTGATGATTTCCCTTAACCGCGGAGAACCTTCTATCTGCTCGATATACAAGTCAAAAGTCGTATTCGGATTTTTGTGACCTAAGAATGCGCTGATTCGGATCAAATCCACGCCGGCTTCAAACAGAAGGCTTGCGGCCATATGTCTCAGGTCATGCATGCTCACTACCGGGAGTCCTGTATTATGGCATATCCGCTTCAGTGCAGAATTACATGTCCCGTCACTTTTAATTTCACCATAGTTGCCGATGCAGACATATCCATCATATTGTTCTGTCCATTGTGATTCTTTCGCTTTTTGATTTTCAATATCATGTCGGCGTTCTTCAAGTAATCTAAATACGATTTTATGTACCCTTAGCACGCGTACTCCTGAATTACTCTTAGGTGCTTTTACTGATTTTCCATTTCTTTTTACGATTAACCGATTATCTGCATAACAGATAGTTTGATTTGAAGTGACCTGGCGTTTAATGGATATTGTGGAAGCGCTTTGGTCCGCATCGTTAAACATGAATCCACGAATTTCACCAGTCCTTAAACCGCAAAATAACGCTAGGATGATTTCCAAATAAACCTGCCTGTAATGGTTGCTGACATAATCTAAAAAAATTTTAATCTGTTCCTTCGTGTAAATTGTCACAGGATCCGGTTCAGGCCAATATTGCCTCTCAACATTCAACATGACATTCTCGGTGATATAGCCATCGGCGAACGCATCAGAAAATGCTGCCTGTAAGAATTTATATGTCTGCTTTACTGATGTTTTGCAGAATTCGCACCGTTTTATCAGTTTATTGAGTGATGTGACAGTTACTGCCGTTAAAGGCACGTTGTCGCTTGATAAAAGTGACGGCAAAATAAAGTGATACAGGACATATCCGGCCGCGACCTTTGTTGAACAATCACTGCGCGGCACATAAATATTGTGGTACCAGTATATCAGGTACTCCCGAAGTTCAAACTGGGAGGGTCTTGCCTCTTTTAGCAGGTTTAATTTTTTCTTAAATAAAATCAACTGTTCTCCATAAGCTTCGTAAGCTTCTTCTTCCGAGAGATACCCCCCTTCTTCCACATAACATACATTCAAATCTTCTGTAAGGAATTTTTTTCGAATGTGCCAAGTACCGTTTTCGAAATATACGGGACTTTTTCCTGTTATCTGTTTCATTTTAATGCTCCTCCATGATGGAGCATCCACAATTAAGCACTTGTAGTGTATCACATTCATGCAGAATACTCCACTCCATTTTGTTAACTACTTACCAGTCTTTATCCAGCCACGCATTAAAGGATATTTTTGGGATTCGGTAACTTCCGCCTATTTTTATCACTCGGAATGGTTTCCCGGTATCGTACGCTTTCCTTACAAATTCGTAAGCTCCATTTCTGCTGATGCCGAGTATGTCTTGAATGTCTTTTACCTCATATACTTTTTTCTCTTGCACATCATTTTTTGTTGGCATTAAAATCACCTCCGGCTTAATTATGGGTCGAATTATATAAAAATTAATAAGTGTATTAGGTTTTTTGAAATACGGAGGGGAATGTAAAATGAAATGGGAATAAAAAGTCCACCGCCTAGATTAATGGCAGTGGACTCATTATTGTGTGTCCCGGAAATTAAGCTCTCCTATCTTGACAAAGATAGAGGATGTGCTTACTCTGCTGGAGCATCCTCAGAAGATGGCTGGGCTCCTTCTGAAGGTTCTGTGATATTCGTGGGTTCTCCTATATTGAGTGCCACGGATTCTTTGCTGTTAATCCAGACGCGGCCAAGTTCATCCCCCTTAATCTCGAAGTGATAATTCCCTTCTATGAGGTTTGGAACTTTAACCACATACCGCCCATATTCGTCAGCCATGATATTTCCCGGTGTCTGTTCTTTGGAATAAATAGTTCCGTCGGGAGCGGTGACTTTTATATCCTTTGCGGCACGGTCTACATTCTCCCAGGTAACGGAGATGTCGTGAGGATTATCAGAACCATCATAATATACGTCAATCGTTCCGTTAGAACCGTTATGGACGTAGCTGGTGGCATTTCCGCTGCCAAGCGTCACTGAGATACTTTTCTGTATGTTTTCAAAATTTTCAAAAAGCAGATACCACTCTCCGGCTACCGGTCCATCTACATTTGCTTTCAAGTAGGTGTAATTTTCTCCATTGTCCTGCCCGTAGGTCTTGCTGTCGTTTTCTACGAACGAAGTTACTTCATGTGTCGGTGAAAGAAGATATACACGGGGGAATGTGCCATTTTTGCTGGCGTCCAGACGGTATTCATCGTTGATATAGCGGTAGGCTACGTCAATGCCAATAGCTGCCTGTGTATTGTCTAATGTCAGCAGATAGCGTTCAGCAAAGCTCTCCGGCGCTATGCTGCTGTTCTGTGCATGTAACTCCCCAGTGGAACCATCTGGCAGAATACCATTTTCTTCCTGCCATTCGTAATAGGTAAGAGTCTTGCCGTCCTTGCCGGTATAATAATAAGCAGAATCTAAATTAATACCGCTTTCATCAACACCTCGGTCCACATTCAGGTATTTCACAAACCCACTCCCGTTGACCAGATAGTATCCACTCCTTAGGTAAGACGGGATTTCCACGATGGCATACCCATCTGTGGAAAGGGCGTATTTATCGGTCGAATACAACTCAAAGGATTTGAAATATTTTGTGTCGGCACTGATGGATATCGGTACATGCTGGGTTCCAATATAGAGATCCACATTGGCAACAGCATCCCTGCTCATGCCGGTGATGATCCCACCGTCATTGATATACTGGGAAGATAGTGCTGTACCGTTGATTTTATCAACTGTGATATCTGCTCCCTCAGGAATTGTCAAAGAGGCAATGGCTGCTTCTGCTGTGGATCCCATGGCCGCCATAGTTGCTTCCTGGGATTTGATTTTCCCAGAACTGGCAAGTTGTAGACCGCTTAGGCCGATGGAATAGCCGTAATCTTTGAATCTCTCCCACACGAATGTGGAAATAGAGCCGTCGGAGACATAGATTAATTGATCGTTTTTATATAAGGTCGGTATTGTTAGATCTTTGTAGGTGAAATTAACCAATCGGTTATCTTCCTGGCTGATCATCCCATTTTTCGTATCATCCGACGAAAAAATTTCCTTTGTAGTGTCGTAGTTCTGGTCTTCTATGGGCAACAGGAAGAACGAATCCCCGGTTTTAACGTAAAAATGGCCTGGCAATAAATCTGCCATCGTCACTGCCGTCAAGATTTCATCTGTAGGCTCCTGTACTTCTTTCTTTCCGCACCCGGAGAAAATAATACAGGATACGGCAAGCAAAAAACAGGGTAAAATCCTTTTTAAAAGTCTCATTTTTCCTACTCCTTTCCGTTTATAAAATTTTCACTGAGAGAAAGACATACTTTATCTGACAGCCCGCCATTCGCAATGAGAAATTGAATCAGATTGACCAAATTGTACTGATTGACCCGTTCGTTCTCAGAACATGTGAACATTTGAAGTACGCCCTGTGACAAGCGGGTATACACATCCGGCATATTTCCAAATCCTCCCACCCAGACAGAAACGTCCCTGGTGAAAACGGGATCTCCATTCTTTGAAGTCCCAATCACGGCACCATTGACGTTTGAATAGATAATAACAGCGTCATCGCACTCGATTTTGTTATAATCTGCTCCCTTCTGTTTGAAATCACCATCTATTGATATTTTAATTGGTTTCATTTGTTTCCTCCCGTACATTAATGACGATGATTTCGCTGCCATCGCAAAGATCAAGACTAAACATGAGAACAATTAACGGAGGCAGATTATTCTCGCTCAGCGTCTGGAATGCACCGATGATTTTGTAGCTGGAGACAGTGTTTGCGGATATCATCAAACTTAGTGTCTCCGTGGTAATGAAATGCTGATCCATATCCTTTAACGTATCAAGGGTAAAGACATTCGCCAATTCTTCGCTGGCAGCGGTAATCAGGGCGTTATTATCTTCTTCTGTGACGCTTGAAAACATACCCATTATCTTTCTTAAGGACTCGGTATCTGACTCAATATCTTTAGAGTTCGTATCATTTAGCGTTTTAATTATTTCTATGAGTTCTTTATTCATTCGCTTTATTTTCGGCCAACCGACAGCCGGCCACGCTCCTTTCCTTAAAATTCAAATTTAGTTGCATAAGTCTCGCCCTTGGGATTGAGGACTAATTTGGCGTCAACGGGCTTTCCTGTTTTCGAGGAATTGATAATGCCGTGTATTACAGCCGTTTTTCCTGTCTGAATCAAATTCTGCAATTCTTTTTCGGTTAATTTCCCCTTGAAGGAGGATACTTTGAAAGAACAGCCTGATCGGCTATCCTCACACGCATATCCCCAGTCAAATGTCCGTACCGGCTTTCCACAGTATGGACATGTCATTGCGGTAGATCCGCTGCCTGATGAGGATCCGGCTTGTGAGGCAAATTCAAAGCTTGTAGCATACTGGGAACCTGGAGGGTTCAGCTTGATTTTGGCATCAATACTCCTGCCGGACTTTGATTTTGTTACCCCATTTATGATACGAGTTACCCCGGCCGTCAAAAGTGTGTCTAAGTCAGACTCCTTGAATTTCCCTTTAAAAGAAGAAACCGTAAAGGAACATCCATTGTTTCTGCTGTCCTCGCATGCGTACCCCCAGTCGAACGAAAGAATTCTCTTTCCGCAGAAGGGGCATCCGTGCTTAGTATAAGTATGGAGATTATTTATATGATTTTGGATTTTTAGGACATCCACTTCCCTTATGAAGTCCAGAACGTAATTTCGAAACTGCTTTTCGGCGTCTGGGTAGGTAATATTTCCTTCCCGGACATCCTGGAATACGGTCTCCCATCTCGCTGTCTGGACCGGGTCAATGATTGTAAACTGGATAAGGGACTCAATGTACAACCTTCCTTTGTCTGTAATGAATAGCTGATTTGTTTTACCTCTCTGATCCATGTAGCCAGATTTTATCAGGTCGTCGATAATTTTACCGCGGGTAGATGGCTGCCCGATTCCTTCCGCTTTTCTCATGGTCTGTTTCAATGTTTTATCATTGATGTATCTGGCGATATTTTCCATGGCATCGCCGAGCATAGCTGCAGTCAGCCGTTTAGGCGGCATACTTTTTTTCTCATACGCTTCCATTTCCTCGATGCTTAATACGTCATCTTCTGATAGGAAATTAGGGATTATTTCCCCTTTGCTTTGCCGATTGTAAAGCACGGTCCATCCTTTATCGACAATAGCGGTTCCGGTTGAACGAAATGAATATCCGCTTATGTCAGTAAGCAGCACGGTTTTTTCCTCAATCAAATCCGGAAAGAACTGTGCCACAAGACGTCGGCATATCATTTCATAAATGATTATTTCATCGTGTGAAAGTTTCGATAAATCCGGTTTTTTCTCTGTTGGCAGCAGGGCATCATGGGATTTTTTCTGAACTTCCTTATCATTGACGACATGCGGGTTATTCATTACTTTTTTGATATCCGCCTGTGTCAAACCGGAAATAATCGGTGATAAGGAAGGAACATGACTTGCCGAGGCTAAAAGTTCCGGTAACGTCATAGCTTTCTGGCTGGAAATATATTCCCCATTTGTTCTTGGATAAGATACAAGCTGCTTTTCATAAAGTAACTGGATAATATCCAGGGTGTGTTGAAGGTCGTAATTATAGAGCGAACCTGCCTCCTTTTGTATCGCGGAAAGCTTATATAGCTTCGGCGGTTTGGTTTTGACCGTCTCCTTTTGAACGTTTGTAACCGGAGCGCTTCCGGCATGGTTCAGGTTCTGGATGAAAGATTCGGCTTCTTGCATGGTAGAATAAAGGACGGGTCCATCCGCATCGTAATGGGTGCCGCTGAATCCTTCAAAATAAATCGCCTTTGCTAAATAATCCGAGTGTGGCACAAATTCATCAATTGCCTTGGAATTGTCGTACACTAACTTAAGCGTGGGTGCCTTTACACGCCCAATGCGGAGCTTCTCGCCTGTTTTTACGCTAAGGGCACGTGTCGCATTCATCCCAATCAGCCAGTCGGCATGTGACCGCACAAGATAAGCTTCCGTCATTCTCACATCCCTGGGATACTGGTAGAAATCAGTCATATGGTAAAGGGAATTAAGAATTTCCTTATCGGTCATAGACTGCTCATAAAAACGAAGCGTCTTGTAATGATTGAGGTTTAATTTTTCGCATAACAGGTAGTAAATCCCGTTGCCTTCCACGTCAGCGTCGGTCGCCACTATGATGCCATCATAATTCGTGTTTTCGATTATATTCTTAATTTTCAAAAAAATATTTTTCTTCTGTTTGTCCTCAATATTGGTTACGATGAATTGCTGCGGAATCATCGGTAGTTCTACCTCACACCATTTCAGCCCCTTCCACTGCGGATATTCATCCGGCTCAAGATACCGGCATACGTGCCCGGAAACCGCAACAAAATCGATTTCCCCAACTTTTGAGATAATGTCGGATTTGTGCTTCTTGTAAGTCTCAAGCACGGAGTCCATAACGCTCTTTTTTTCTGCAATAAAGAGATATTTCAAACCAAGTCCCCGCTTTCCTTCCTAATGGATAATTTATTTACATGAATTTCTGCAATTCTTTTTTGCATTTAGAAAATATCTAAATACATTTAAGCTTTTCTTAGCGTAACATGCAGTTAAACCATCAGGCAATTTTCCAAAACCTGCGGATGACCGTTTTCCTGTTTTTTCGTTTTAACCATATCCTGGTCAAAAATTTTCGTGGCTATTTTCGTGTATATGATTAAAAAGAGCCAGATTTTGCTGGCTCATGTTTACTGCTGGTAAATCATTCATCATGATCGGAAGTATTTTTGGTAAATAAACGCCAAAATGAAAGCGATGAATAAAAACAGGCAGTTTGTCTTTAAAAACGAAACCCATGTATTCTCACCGGAATCTGGTTTGTTAAAATCCAAATATATAATCCCACCTTCTTTTGGAATTGTCAGCACTGCGCCGGAAGGAAGCTTTTTTCCGTTTCCATCGACTGCTTTCGTAATATCGTAGGTATCCGGTTTTATCTTGATCTGTTGACCGCTCCGGTTGACTGTCATAGAAATAAGTCCTTCCGAACCCTTCATCGTCATTGTAACTGGCAGTACAAGATTTTCCGTGGTATTCACTGTCATCGTAACGTTTCCATCCGCATCGATGGCGGATTCTGGCTGAATCAAGATGATACTGTCTTCCGGTTTGGGTTCTGTTATTTCGTCGCGATTGGTTTCCGGCATCAGTGCTTCCGATTCCAATTCCGTACTGGCAGAAGATACATTTTCCGTTTCTGGTTCCGTGTCTTTGAAATCCGTCTCCATCTGTTTATTTGATTTTGATACTGTTTCAATATCATCGGATACTGACTGCTGTGGATCGGTCATGTCCTGAGAAAAATCCGCTGTTGGATTATCTGATACAGTTTCCTGCGACGGCGGGCTGGGCTGTCGGGCAAAAACAGATACACACGGTGCTGCCAGAAGCAGCATTGAGCATAAAAATGGTGCAACCATTCCCTTTATTTTTCTGTTCACTCATTTAACCTCCATGGTCTTAATTTCTTTAATTATGGGGCGAATTTAGCGAATTTTTGTGAAAGTTAATTTTTTTCCTGCGCGTTTTCCTTTTCCTGATTCTGCTCTGCAAGCATTGTTCTTTCATAATTATTCTGCATATTAGTGATGATTGAATTGATGGATTCAGCCAAGTCAGGTTTTGTCTGTGTGGTCCATTCAAGCGCCTTTTGTAACCCGTCGCGGTAATTGATTGCATGTTTAGCATTGGGTACGGAACCAATCTCCTTCATTATTTCATCAATATGCTTCTCGTAGCGTTTTTTAATTATATTTTCTATACTGTGATTTGCTCGTTCCAATGCCTCCTTCTCCTTTTGAAGTTGGGAAATCTGATGGTCACGCCCGAAACTACGAAGCATCTGTGTCTTATAGAATTCATTTGCTCGGTTTACATAGTCGTCAAAACTCTCCCCTTCATTCGGACCTGGGAGCGATTTCTCAAGCGCCAGGTTGATATTACTGTAAAACATTGCCGTTTTGCTATGATCAATCAGCGTATACTGGTTTTCCGACTCCAAGCCACATTCTTTTGTGTATTCATGATACTGTACATGCATATCCCGCAATGCCTGCCGGTTTTCGATAAAGGAGCGTGCACTTAACCGTCCGTTTGCGATAGGAAAGATGATGGCATGGATATGAGGTGTTCCCTCGTCCATATGGAGTATAGCAGAAGCTACATTTTCCTTACCAAAGGTGTCAATTAGGAATTTCTTTGACTGATCCGCCCACTGCTCAATTGAAAAGTCATTTGGAAGGTTTTTCGTGCCGTAGGACAGCATAAATTCATATCCTAATGTACGGTTTTTTCCGATTTTATGCGTCTTATAATATGGAAGTTCCGCAATTCTTCTTTCGAAATACGAATTATAGGTTTCTCCAGGTGGAAGCTTGACTATCTGCTCATTCAGGCCCTGTAATGCCTTGTCTGCATTTGGAACATCTCCAATTCGAAAGTTATGCTTCCATTTTGCAGCAAAGGCCTGACTGGAGTGGATCGCTTCAACCCTTAAAATTTGTTTTGCCATAAAAAAATCCACCTCCTGTAATTTCCGTGATATGGAAATTATGGAGATGGATGTATTAAGACAAAATGAAAATCGCTAATTAGCGTTTTGTTTTTTTACGTCGATAATAGATAATTGTTAATGAAGTAATAACTAAGACAGCGAGTACCGTAAACGCGATAACTGTTATTTCTTTAAAGTAATTCTGATCTTCGATAATCGGTTCGGCTGATGGAATCGTTTCTGTTTCGCTGAAACTTTCCGGGAAAGCAGATTCTAATTCTTTTTGTATGTGGCTTTCCTGTGCAGAAAGGTAATTATCCATAAGTGTAGAACGAAACAATGTATTAGAGTTGATTTCTTCGATTGCCCCATCATAACTCATCATAATAATAAGATCATTGACGGCGTTGACGGTTCCATCTGTCACGTCATAATAATTGCCAAAGAAGCCCATGTTATCAGCATGTGCCCATTGGAATCTGGTTTCATCTGGGCATTCTGCATCCACATCCAAATTAACATCTATTGTGCCGCTCTCGTAGTATGAACCCGGTGGAAGCAGGACCTCTGCTTCAAAACCGTGCTCTCTGTCCAGCGTTATTTCATAAACCCGCTGCTCTCCAACCAGGCGATAAACAGCAGACTGCACTGCCCCATAACCTTTGCAGGAAACGAATATGGTTCCATAAGGGCCGTCTTTCGAAAGGTCAAACCGCAGCGGCTCTATCTTTTCTGTTTCTCTAAATACCATGTCGTGGTGCTCATCATATTCCGGTTCAACTTCCCCTTCAGGCGCGGTATCAATAACCTGAATCAAAAGGGATGTATCCGTCACGGTATCAAAAATTTCCGGGGCTTCAAATCGGTATCGGTCATCAATATTGGTAGAGGAAAGAACTTTCACATCATAGATGTCTTCTGCCAGTTTGATGTGCATCGTATAACCGTTGTTTTCCAAGTCTGCATCATAGCTAAGAGGTCTTGGGCTTCCGTTTAAATACACCTCTACCCGTTCCTGAAACCCTTCCGGTGCATCCAACGTAATCGTAATTTCTTTAACCGGACCCTCTGGTTCAATGTCCGGTATCATATCCATGGCATATCCTCTCACAGATGGGCTGAATATAAAACATAACAACAAGCCCATCAATATGGTGATCTTATTTTTCATTTTGTACCTCCTCTATTCCTTTTAAATATATCAGATTAATTATGACCGACAAAGTATTATCTTTCGGTCGACTTGGTCCCGTCGGCCGAAAAAATCATTGTTCGAAATAGTTGGATATGAATGCATTGCACCCATCCATTGTGACTTCTCCTAACGAAAAGTGCATCATATCAGCTTTTGTTGAGAAATCCCGCCCCCAAAGCAGACCATATTTGCGGAATACGTTTGCATGAGCCACACGCAGGGCACGGTTATCGGTCTTCGGCGCATAGCTTCCACCCTGGTCTGTATTGCCGGTTTCAAGGTTTTTGAGAATCCTTGCCTGGTCATTCTTGTAGGTTTTAAAGGTCAGCACAGGATTTCCGCCACCGCTTGGATTGATATCTATCGCCAGTCCAGAAGAATGGAACGAAAGGCTGCTGGAGTTCGCTATCTTTCGATAGTTAAAGCCTTCCATCCGGTTAAGTGGGAACCCCATCGCTTCTAATTCTCCAAGAATGGCAATCATATCATCAGCAATGTATTTATTAAGTCCTCCAATTACATTTTTTCCTCCTGGGGACTTTACGGACACAATGTAACTGTTCCTGATCTTACTCTCCGTATACCCCGCAGCTGCAAGGTTGTTCATGCCAGTCGCACCTGGAAATATCTGACTGATGATTTCTTTATTCGTCATATCCGCAAAACTGCCTCCAATAAAACCGGAGCTCTTTGTCATTGCGTTATAGACCTTTTGAGCATATTCTGTCCTGCTTTTGAGGTGCTGATAGGATTTTCCGTTGGATGCGACGGCACACTTTGCATTATGTCCGTTATGTGTTACTCCGTTATTTACGCAGGTACAGCCTTCCATTGCAACGCACCATACTTCACAGGCTGTTGTGACATCCTTTAGTGACTTTGCGTTTGAATATGCAGTATTATTGGAAAGATAACGGTTCATCTGGGCCAAATAAGACGCTTCTAGTTCCTGTTTCATATAATTAATCTGTACAGACAGGTCAGACCACTCTTTTCCCTGGCTTTCCGCTAAGGCTTTCAGTTTATCTGCCCGGTTTCCGCCCCACTGCACAATACCAAGGTAACCGGATTTACTCTTAATCTCCGGGTTGAAACTGCTTTCCTGCCATAAGTTTCCGCAGGCTCCGGCTGCCATTTCCTCCGAAAAGCCGAAACTAACAAGAGCATTGAATATCTGTGAAAGATTCTGCACTTGTTCCGACGTAAGACCGCTGAGCCCCGAAAATGCATACGAGGAAAATCCATAAACTTTTGTTGGGTCATAATATTGAGGCTTAAATTTTACATCGTCCACATCGTTTGAGACATTAAAGCGGGAACCAATCTGATCTACTTTGCCGGCCGGATTTTTTTCGGATTTTGTGGCTGCGTATGCCGTAATAGAAAACGGGTTTTTAAATTCAAATTTTCCAACTGTGACGCCGCTGCCGGCGCCGCCCTGCTTCTGATACTTTTCATACAAACCATCATCATAGAAATCCAGCCAGCCATTCCAGACTTTTTTGTAATTAACTAACTGACTGAACGCTTTTTTGGACATGTAACTATTCTTCCATGTAACCCCGTTGACCAGTTCCTGGCCGTCCTCCGGATAAACACCACTCAATAGTGCAAATTCAATAGCCTCAAACCGGTTGATGACCTCGGTATCCCAGTTCTGCACGTTTTTCACCCAGGAATCGGTTTTTCCTAACGTAAGGCGCTCCAGCGCAAGCTGCATGTTGGATTCCCTTGAAAGTTGGCTGTAATATACGAATGCGTTGCCATATACATCCATATAAAGTGCCGAATCATCCTGTCGGAGCACATTGTTTATTTCTGCCTCCAGTTTGGAATCCTCCATATCGTTTCCATACTTATCTTTGGCGTAATTTTCCGGGTCTTTATAACTGTCGGGGTCACTTTTATCAACGCCAGGCTTTAAAGGAGATAAAGATGTGTCATTTTTTATCATTCCGGGGATTCCATATAAATTTACAGACGCATTCACTTTGATTTTATTTTTTTGCAGCTTTCCGTTACCATCTACATAAGCCCCATAACCAGCTCCGGCTGCTTCGTTGATTTTACCAATATCAACAATCAGTTCTTCTTCTGTTTTTTCCTGGTTTTGTTCATCCGCCGATTTGTTTTCATCGATTGCATCAGGATTCCAATTTTCATCATACTCGTAGATTGCATAAAAATCCAAATTTCCATTGTTCACGACTTCGTAAGTGCTTCCACCAGGAAAAATATCACCATCGCCGAAATTTACCTCATCCCAGCCCTGGAACGTGCTTTCCCAAACCAGGGCACCCAACGATTTCTTCAGCTGGATGCTTTCCCCCACTTTGGTTTTGATGGTCGTATAAAGACCGCCGGGGCAATCGTCAGTTACGAATTCATCATCGTATTCAAATGGATAATAGAAGTTGACTATCACGGGGGCGTCGGTGCGCGGATAAAAATAATATTCTCCTTCCTTGAAATTACATTTGTCTCCTTCCTTGAACAGATATTCCCTATCGTTATCGTCTTTACAATACCAGTGGGTCCCCCGTCCTGAATATTCATCGGATTCGACATATTCCCCATCTTCTTCTTCCCCACTCTCAAACCAATATGCATAATCCGCAGGGTTCGGGAAGGTGAAGTCATCCTTCGTGTTTAGATCCTGCTGCAGGCTGTATATTTCGTTTCCGTCAATGTTGCAGAAATACAAATGGGCTTGCTCATCGTAATTTAGATCCATGATATTTTCTCCGGTGAGGTTTGGATTGTCAGTTTTCACATAGAAGTAATGGTCTCCTGCAGACCAGTTAAATACATCGCCTTCAGCATAGGTCTTGACCGCATTCCCATCCTCATCTTTTTCTTCCCAGTGGATACCGGTTACTTGGTAATACAGTTCCGGATAAACGTTCTCGTCACCATCCTCTACTGGAAGGTATTTATACGTATCTGGGTTCTTGAAAGTATACTCATTTTTTTTGTTTACACGTTTCGTCAATTCTTCAATTTCTTCTCCATCAACTGTGTAAAAATGCAAATAAGCCCTTTCTGCCGCATAGCTGATTATCGGGTTGGAAAAAGGAAAGAGTAATACTGTTAAAATAATGATGGAATATATAGCCCTCTTAAAAGCACTCATAAGTCTCCTTTCTTTGGCGTACGGCATGATGATGGGCCATACGCCAATTAGTTTTATTAAGTTAAAATTCCGAATGGGTCAGATGTTGCACTGGGAAAACATTCGAAAACATAAGTTGCCCCCATGCTATTTTTGATGATCGTTACACCGCTTATATACTTTGACCGGTCATTTTTGTCAAAAGGCACTCCATTATTGGTTACGCTTATGATGTCACCCAGATAATCGTGTTCTGTGGCGGCGGTCGCCCTGTTCCCGTTTACCAAAACGTTTTTAACAGTGGAAATCATTGCATCTGTGACAGCGGTACCATTGACGGATGTCGGAATGGATGCCTGTGTCAAATATTGTCGGGACTCAGACGCAAACCAATTGCTATTTGCTACGCTCCAAGGGTTGCTTCCATATCCGCCACGGTCAGTAAGGTTTGCGATAAGGGAAGCCTCAAATGCAATCGCCGTCAGGTCCGAACCCTGCTCCTGGATACATAATGCCGTGATCCTGCGGATTTGTTCATCTGTTAAGATATACCCGGCACCTTTAAAGGCACTGTTCCCAGTAGACACGTTTCCAGTAATATCGCTGCCAATAATACTATCTCCCGTCTCGTATTTGCCGACTGCTTCGTAATCGACATCACCGGCGGCTCCAAATGCAGGGATTCTGGAGAGTTCTCCGATTGTAACATATACAACAGAACCCATGTGTCCGCCGCAGTCATATACCCACTCATACTCCCAATGTTTGTGACTGGCAGGAATTGCATTTCCAAGTTCTTCGCAAGTATATGTGTAATGGTCATCTTCATCGCAGCCAGAATGTCTATGGTCATCCTGGCAATTAAATATTTCTCTTCTATTTCCACTCCTTCTCCACCCGCCATGTGGATTCGTGTCCTTTCCGTGCGTACACAGATCATCATAATAATCACCAAGACCGGTTGCTGGTACATCGGAACAAGAATCGCATATCCACTCGGATTTACCATAGCGTACAATATTTTTTGAAAAATCATCCTGAAGCCATATTGTGGTTCCATCCTTATCGCATATTCCACGATCAAGTGAAGTGACCAGCCCGGAATTATCCACGGCTCCTTCTATCCCGTCGCTGTTTCCGGGATGATATTCCTCGATTGAGATCTGATGTGTGGAAGCCCATAAAAAATAGCAGTAATCCTTAAAGTGCTGTTTGATATCTTCGTACGCCTTCTTTTCTTCATCCGACGCATTCTCCGAAGGTTTGTTGAAGGGGTATGGGATGAATTTCGATGCCATGGCGATAATGGTCTTCGTGTTATTTAAATCCACATGGCTTGACTCCAGTTCGTTTCCGTAAGCATCCCGGAATACAATGTTATATGCACCTGATTCGTAAAAACCCACATTTTCATCCGCGGTAAGGCCCGCCGTTGATCCATAGCTTCCGCGGTGGTTCGCAGCATTATTGATGTCGCCGATGAAAGCCTCGTTTTTGGCAGTTAGTTCCGTGATGATTTCCTGCATAATCTCCGTGTCCTGGACGAACATGTAATTCGAGACTCCTTTATTATCGGATGAACCGTCTGGCATCGTTGCGAAAATTTCAATCACGATGAGCACGATGATGATGACGACTGCAATCCAACCTAGAACGGCACCGGCCTTAGCTGCAAGTGCCGCTATTTTTGCTCCCAGTTTGGAGGCGAGGGCACTCATTTTTTTAACAAGCGCATTTTTGGCCAGAATGTTCCGCAATGGGGAAAGTGGACTCTTTAAAAATTTTAGGGCACTGGTGGCGTGGTTTGCAATTCGCTTCGTCTTGGCCACCGAGCGCGCATTCTGCAACCCCAATCGGGTCACGCCCCTACTGAACCCATTCTTGGTTTTTGAAAGAGCCATGTGTCCTAAGACCTTTCCTGGGTCAGCAATTATCTGAGCCGCAACGGAATGGGTGTCAATTACCTTAAACTTACGCAGAACTGTATAGAGCAGGCGGATACCGGCACGGTATGTGTGGTACACGTTCCTGCTTACATTGATAACTGAGCCAAGCGCCCTGCCGGCGTCAGAAGAACGTCCCAATTCCTTTATCATCTTAGTGAAATATCTACGGAACAGGGCAGTAAAGCTTCCGGCACCCGGATAATGCTCCATGATTTTTCCGGCCCGCATCATCTGGAGAAGTTGTTTATCCTGTGAATTCCTTCCGTATTTTTTTATGAGGGAATCAATTTTCAGGATGTCGATATCCTTGACGGGGGTTTTTAAAAGCGCTTCCCTTAGCTCATCTGATATATTGAGGTGGGAAACGAATTCGGCAAATTTATTATTGTCAAAACTACGCATCATGCCGATGAAACTTGCTGGCTTTCCTTGCAGTTCATAGGCTTCGGTGATCTTCTTCATTACCGCACCGTCATTAGCTAGGTTCAAACCGGTATTTCCATTTCGAATCAAATTGGCGTCCAGTTTCCGAAGGGCCCGAAGCTCAGATTTCGCGTCATTTAAGGACATATTGTTCTTGGTTGCGTAGGCCGCTGCCAAAATATCCATGTTACAATGGGTTGTCCGCGCTATTTCAATGGCACCTCCGTTTAGGAATCTGCCCTTTGTAAGCCGCGCTACCGGAGAAATATAATCGACAGCCTCATTTGCAACCCGGCCACCTTCAGTATCCCTGCCCACAACCGACTGCGAAATCACTCTCTTTGTCCCGCTGACTGCATTACGGAAATTTTTAGGGGACAAAAGGTCGCGGACCTGATAAAATCTGCGAACATTTATGATATCCTTTGTTCTATCAATTCTCTGAAGAATCGTTCCTTGATCCGTATACCCCGCAATATTTGACGAAACGTCTTTATGCCCTACGATGCTTGATAACGCTTCTTTGTCTCCCGTATACTTAGTACCGTTGTGTAAATAATTCATCTGCTGTATGTCAAGCGGCAGATGTTTCATGTCGATTCGCTGTACCTGGATTGTGCCATATGTGGCGTCTGATACGGTAGTTTTCGCACGGTCATACATGTCTTGAAGCTTTTCAGGCCCAATGTAATCTTTCGAATAAGTACTTGCGGTTTCTTTTTTACGGTCGGAAATCTTTTGCTGAGAGGAAAAAAATTCTGCCTGACGAGAACGAGTATGATTCAAACACACAGAGCCGGTACGCTGCGGGCTTTCGGATACCTGGTCTTTTGCCTGCACTACATCATGGCCCGTTCCAAGGACCGTAACCCCAGCTTTCGCTTCCGAATCGGCGATTCCGCTCTCGTGCGGGCTTCCAAAATTGGCGTTTACATGTTTGTTTCCGCATGCCGGTGCGGACCGTTCTGGTTGATACCGTTCTTCTCTTGATTTTTCTTTCTGCAATCTATTTTCAGCGCCAGAACAGGAATATGTGGACTCCATTCTCTCTGCGCGAAGGTTGTTCTGTTCTGTTTCTGGGCGAGATAGATTCTGTCGTCTTGCATCTGGCTCTGTCGAACGTTTCTGCGTGATCCAATTTTCTTCTTCACGGAGCTGCTCAGTAGTTTTTCCCTGTTCAAATTGACCAGTGCTTAGATTTAAGCTTTTATCCCGGTTTGCCGTTTCTGAATTTGCACGTTCTGCCCGATGGTCCCTTTCCCGTTCAGATTCAGGATGGCTTTCCTGTAATGTTTTTTTATCACTTTCCCAGTGAGGGGATTCGGCAGGTTTATGTTCCTGCATCAGTTCCCGTTCTCTTGTTTCACGGCGTTCCTGGTTCTGTCGTTCCCTCTGGTCGTACTGTTCTCTTTGTTCCCGGTCATACTGTTCCCTTAGATCGTAAGTTTTTCTTTGGTCATCATATCGCTGCTGTTCACGCTCCTGCGCGTGCTGCCCTTCAATCCGATCTTCCCGATCAGGCCATCTTCCGGACATTTCCCTGGAAGGTTCCTTTTGTGGGGTGTATGTTTGTCCGTCCTTTTTTGCAGTAGTTTTTTTCTCCTTTTTTTTATCTGGCTCCGAGTCGTCATCTTCCTGGTCATCTTCCTGGTCCTCATCCAGGCTATCCATCTCGTCTGCATCAGAAGGGAGATCTTCATGCTCGCCTTCTGTTATATTTTCTGGAATCTCCCGCTCCAGTTCCTGATCATCTTCAAACTCTAAGTCAGCATCATGATTCTTGGTAGATAATTCAGATTTTATTTCCTGAACGGCCTCTGTAATACGCTCGTAATCACATTCCCTGGCTAGAAAAACATGCCGTCCATTTGCTTTGATATGGTCTTCCAGCAGGGAGGATGGCATTTTATCAAAGGGAATCCCTTTTTCCTGCAGTTTTATTTCTACATATCGTGCAGAATTATCATCAGAAGCGATGGTGACCGCATTCTGGGTAAATTCGATGTCCTTTGCGACTATGTCGTGATAATAGGAACTTTCCTTGTGCTCCGTCAGAATGTTTATAAGGTTAGGAATCCCATGCAGGATACCTGTATACATATTCACTACAATCGAAACGGCTGATTCTGCCAACCTTGCATCATTCATTTTCCTTACCTCCAGTGGTTTAATTATGGAAGTGATTGAATGAAATCAGGCTTATTATGGTGGAGCGGTACAGATACACCGTGAGAAGACAGCCTAAAAAAAGCAAAAAATACTCATCCGCGGAAAATATATATTGGTCAAAAACGAAAGGGGAAAGTATAATATTCATATACAAGGAGGAGCTTATATGTTAAGTTATTCGGAAATTTCGTCTATGACGTTAAATGAATTGATAGAGAATCATATCCCACTGAATGAAGACCTGGTTGCGTCGATTTTTAGGAACCCGTTAATCAGAGATTTACCAAGCCTTGCATCCTTATATGGGTTTTACAGCAGGTTCATTGTGGGTCAGACTAAGGTTTTCTTTGCTTACGGGATTGACCCGGATGTGATAAATGGCGTCTTTCATGAGGCAGAGGGCACTGTCATCCCGGATTACGTGGTCCGGAAGTGTGGGGATTTTGTCTCGTGGAAAGAAGAACTTTTATGCCCACGTTGTGAAGTGTTTGAGATACCTGTGGACAGTTTAAATAAGACAAGCGTTCTCAGCAACCGCATGGGCATACTGGAGCGTGTCATTCGTGAATATAAGAATCTTGGGTTGTCGCTGCCGGAATATATTGATTTAGCAACATCCGATTTTTATAGGCTTGTAGATTTGTATCAAGTAACTGATAATAAGACACTCATCGAAAACGAGGCAAAAGAGAGACGGCGGAAGCAGGAACGCCAGCTCTTACTTGATATTGCAATCTGGGAGTGGCCGATAACACTTCGTGGAAAAAAGCCTGGTTTTACAGCATTTTGCGACTGGTCCAGGTATTCCATCCATTCGACAAACCTGGAGGAATCCTTAAAGGTTTATAACAATCCACGGCTGTGGCAGGGAGTTTTTGAGTCCGAGAAATCGAGCAATTACCATACTCTTTTGAGGGAACCAAAAAAATCGGCGGAATTTATCATGCGCGGCTTGGACTGTATGAAGATTCCTTATTGCCTGCATAAAGAAGACAAAGCATTCCAAAGAGATAAAGCCAGAGAAAAGAAAATGCTGGATACTGTCCTGCCAAGGACAACGGAGGAGGCGGAGGAACTTGTTGCTTTCTTCGTGAGTAAATTCGATGAGGGTGCCGTCATTTACTGGATGTGCGAATATACAAAGACGCTTTTTACTCCGGAACAGCTTCGGTATGGAAATGAACTTTACTATGGCACAGACTGGTGGAATAAAGAGCAGGATCCGGCAGCTTATCTCTTTTTCGTTCCGGGCAGTGATTTTTGCCGCTTTATGGACTATGCCAATGTAAAGCAAATAAAAATTGGACATCCTGATGCCGGATGGTTGAGGACTCATTACACATCGGGAGTGTACCTGATTTCGGAATATAGCAACATGCCATTAATCAATGACGTCCTTCACACCTTTCAGCATGGTGAACTTTCCTTTCATTTGATTGGAATGGAAGGAAATGCTCCGATAGAAAGCAGAACTTTCCATCAGAACAAAAAAGCGGCATACGTGCGGAAGTATGAATGGCAGGATTACGAAGCAAATAATGTGCTGAAAGGATCTCCTTGGTGCTATCCTCTTGACGAACTGTTTAGAAACGGAGCCATGGTTGACAATAAAAAGCCGCCAATCAAACAGCAGTCGACACCCCAACCAGAATCTGCCGCTGAGAAGAAAACATCTAAAAAGCTGAATTTCATGGATTTGATGAAACAACTTTAAAAAAAGCCCCGGGAATAAATCCTGGGGCTTTTGTATGCGGTTATCGGTTGCTGCCTTTCCAACGGTTTGCTTCATCTTTTCTCCGAAGTTCCGGATACCAAAGATTTCTGGTGAGATCCGTGTTGCTAGTAATCGAGTCCAAAATATAATCCCACTCATCTTCCGTTAAATCGAAGGTTTCTTTTCTTATTGAATCAGCCCGTGACATATCAGGCGGAGTCAACCCCTTCATTTTCATCAATGGGGCATAACAGTTCATGATTTCAATGCGGTACGGATACCGCCTTGCCGGGGAACAGGATATACAAATTGAATAGCACTCATTTTTACCTGCTTCGTTGATTTTCTTCTGATGTTTCACAGGGGTCTTGTATATCTCGTATGTTATCTCCGACGTTTCTTCACTCATAGTGGCATCTTTTGGCTTTAAATCCGCAAGGTTGCCATTATCATATGCGTGGATTGCATCTTCAATCGCATCAATCTGGAGCTGGTTTTGAGGATACATAGTTAATTTTTTGCGAAGAAAGTCAGCCTGCTGCAAGAGACTCTCTTTCACCTGTTTTCCATCACTGGCTTCCATCAAAAGGTCTCCCGGAGTCTTCCCCGCGAAACTGCCCATCTTTAATTTTGTGAACGCTGGGCGAATGCCATGTGTCTTATCATCTTCACTGGATGCCTGTCCTGGCTTCATTTCTTCTAGGATGCCGATGTCGTATGCATTGATAGCGTCATGAATCGCGTCAATCTGGCTCTGATTCTGGGGATACTTGTTTAAGTTTCTTCCAAGGAAGCTGGCTTGTTGCAAGAGATTTTCTTTCATTTTCTCTGCATCAACGGCTTCCAATAGAAGGTCACCGGGAGCTTTCCCTGTAAAACTGCCCATTTTCAATTTTGTGAAGGCTGCCGGCACTGGGGTACTTTCTGTGGCCGGCTCATCTTCTACACCTGATGCCGGCTGTACGGAGTGTTTTACACGGAATATTTCTGCTCCGGCATACTCAGACTTTTTCTTGATAGATGGCATATCCTCAATTGGAAGGTTTGCGATAAGTGAGCGGTTCTCGTCGAACATAAACAGCGACACCAAGTATATGGATTTTTTTGAAAACACATATAGGTATGGATCTCCGTCTTCCTCCGTGACCATTTGCAGCCGATCTGTGAAGGAAATCCTTTTCTGTGAGCGTGAGATATCCACCACTTGTCCGGCATATTTCTTATTCTTTTTTACTTCTTCCATTTTCTCGTTATCTCCTCAAGTTCGTTATTTAGCATATCTTCCATGCGCACGGCGTTCCAGTGCAAGCGCAAGTGGAGATTTCTTGAGTAATGTTTCAATCGGAATCACTTTTTGGTATTCCATTTGAATTTTGCTTTTTCCATTGAAATAATTACGGGACAACGTCCCAATCAAAGTCACCCGTTTGGGATTATTTAATGTTTTATAAACCTCGGCCCCATCAAATGACACGGCCTCTAATTCCGCCGCAGTCAGCTTAATTCCCCTGTCTGCTGAGATGGTCTGATAATATTGGCTGTCAACCGGCTTCAGTTTTAAATCGTTGAGCATGATGACTGGGGAAGGATTCCCCTCTCCATAAGGCGCATATTGATCTAGTTCCTTCATTAATTCATTAATTTCTTCCGGCGGTACCTGGAGGTCATAATATTCCTCCACGTCCTGTTGCAGGACACACCCGTATAAGGTATCAATCAATGCCTGGCGGAACCCGACAAGTTTTTCCTTTTTAAGTGACAGGCCGGCTGCCGGCGCATGTCCCCCATATGTAAGGAGAAATTGCTGATTCTGATCCAGCAGCTTTTTTAAATGTACGCCTCCATAAGAACGGCTGGAGCCCTTTATCACCTCAAAGTTTGCTGTGTCCCCAAGGACAAAACATGGGGATTGAAAATGTTCAGCCAAACGGCCGGCGATGATACCGATAATTCCCTCCGGCACACCTGGAAGGTATGTGACGATAGGAATATCGTGCTGTTGTCCATTCTGTTCTATGGCTGTTATCGCTTTCTTTGTCCACTCCTCGGATAACTCGCGACGCAGCTCGTTATCCTCCAGCAACAGCTCGGCCATTGCTTTTGCTTCCTGGAACGTACCGTCAAAAACCATCAGGCGGAACGCATCCATAGAGCCGTCATCCCTGAGCCTTCCCGGGGCATTGATGGCTGGAGCAATTTTAAAGCCCACATGATTAGCCGTGACGCATTTATTTAAATAGAGGAGGTACAGCAGGGCATATAGCCCCATTGTTGTTCCATCTTTCGTCACCATGGCAGCTAATCCTTCCTTCACGATCCTGCGGTTTTCATCCACCAAAGGCACGGAGTCCGCAATGGTGGCAATTGCCGCAAGGGACTTAAGCTTCGGAATCAGCGGATGGTTCGTCCCAAGCAGTTCTAATGCCAGTTTATATGCCAGACCGGCCCCGCAATATCCGTTAAAATCTGCAGTTCCGGGGATCGCGTTCGGATTGATGATTAAATCCGCTTCTGGGAAAACGGGCAGTCCTGTTTCTTCGTCCATAACTGGTAAGTGATGATCCGTCACAATAACGGTCATTCCCTTCTTTTTCGCCAACTTAATGGCTTCAAGAGACGCAATGCCGTTGTCTACTGTTATCATGAGCTGCCCTGGCTCGAATTCCGCTACCATTTTTTCTTTTAAGCCATAACCCTCTGAAAAACGCCGTGGAAGCCTCACGATACAGTGTGCTCTAAGCGAACATAGTGTAATATATATGATGCCGGATGCCATAATGCCATCGACGTCATAGTCACCGGGAACGACAATGGTCCTATGCTCCTGGATTGCTTCTTTTATCATCTGCGCGGCAGTATCAAGTCCTTTGATTACGTAATTACGCGTATCATGAAGGAGCTGCGCCGCACTCATCCCGGTATTCGCACATACGACCTGCGATACCGTGTTAAGTTCTGGTCTTCTTTTTTTCATTTTCTGTCCTTTCCGCATTCCCTCAAAAATGCCTTTTCTTGTTTCATGTCAATTATGGTTGGGGATATATCGCAATAAAAAAGGACCCGGAATATCTCCGAATCCTTTTTGAATCAACGGCTTATGTTACTGTACATCTCCTCGATACCATATTCGTTCGTGGCTATTTTAACGAGATTTTCCAAACTTATTTTTCCATCTTTTCCAACACAGTCAAATTTCACTTCAATTCGATCTCTCCACAAATGAAAATGATATATTCCTCTTGATTCAGAATACGAAAATGAAAAGTTAGAATCTTTGTGTCCTTTAAAATGGTGATTATGGAATACACCGCCGCTGTATCCTACATCACCATCATTTGTTTTTGGATGTATTACACTTAGCGTCCAGCTCAAATGATGTTTATGATTATCAGAATACGCTATGTTCCTAAGCACTTCAGCAAGTTCTTGTACTGTTACTTTTTTAATCACATTCTACCTCCTAAATTTTTCTGTTTCTGAATCAACTGTTTGCATTTTTCTGTTGTCAATTTGCACTGACAACATTGGCAACTTTTCCCCGTTGCTTCACAGCCGTAACCTTCATCATATTCATTCTCGTTGCGAAATGGAATAACCACTACATAAGGGCAATTATAAAAGTCCATAGATTACCTTCTTTCTTAAATATTAATAGTGGATATTTCAGTTTTCCTGATACATTTCGCTGCACCATTTGCAAGCGTCTGTATATAAAACTTACCCATACTGCAAACACAGAAAAAATAATACATAACGTAACTCTTAATGTTTTATCACTCATAAGACCTCCAAATTGCTAATTTTCAGATTTTTTTCTGGGGCACCATGCGGGGATGTCTTGACCGGAACCTCTCCAGGCTTTCCAAAATTAAGGAATCTGGGCATCTTATTAATATGATGCTCGTGAAAATAATCCAGAATATATCTCTCGTCTGGATGCCCACAGGTATACTCACTCCTGCAGTTACCCAGACGCCTACGCTCCTCACAGTGTACGCAATTACTGCACCTTATCTTTTCTGCCATCCTCTTGTCCTGTCCCTTCTCCGGTTCTCCCGGAAACCTTAATTGTGTGGCCCCTGAACTTTCCATGTATCCCATATTTCCATACCAGTATGGTTAATGCTTTTTTGGATAACCTCATCATCTTCCATCACGGCTACAATATTTTCTGCCTCTCGCTTCGATTCTGCCTCCACATCAATTTCTCGAAACTCTGCCAGCCTTACTCTGTATCTCATCTTACACCTCCAAATGTTAATTTGTCAGTTTTGGGGTTTAAGAAGCATCAGTATTTCGTGAATATGCCGTCTTAAATCACCAGTCTTTTCTGGCCCTAAATCAACACACATATCCTCCACGGTCTCCATCAAACTTTTTGCCATACCTTCCAACTCATCTTCCGGATAGTACTTTTTTAGCGTAATCCCATCACTTGACACAAATATTTCCATTGCAGTTCCTTCGCTTATCCCAATTTTACGGCGTACTTCCTTGGGTAACACTATTCTCCCTAAATCATCTACACGCCTTACAATACCTGTTACTTTCATATTCTCGCCTTTCTCCGTTTCTCCCGGAAACCCTAATTATCTGACTCGAATCCGCCATACGGACACTCGCTTTTACAATGTTCTCCAGGGCAGGTATAACACTTGTTACAGATTTCGCATTCATCCTGTTTCCGACAATCTGGACAAATACATATCTCGCAGTCTTTCATTTTGACCTCCTAAATATTAATATTGATTATCGGTTACATGCTGTCCACACCAAGGGCAGTAATCCCACATCGGCGCAATCTTTTCTCCGCACGTTGGGCAACAATAGATATTTGGATTAGGCTTATACATTTTCTGCACCTTGTCCCGTGCTTTTAACTCCTCAATCTCCTCCGGCTCCAGATCGATATCCTCGTAGGCTGCCAGGCGATTATGCGCCTGTATAGGCTCAACGCCTACTAAAAGATCACCTGTTCTAACTCCGGCAATATAGTCATAACCTGTCAATCTTTTCATCTTATTCCCTTTCTCCGGTTCTCCCGGAAATGCTAATTTCCCTTAAGGTACTTTCCACATCATGCCAAAACTAACATTTTTTGCTGGTTCTCATAAATCATGCGGCTGGACAGCGTGTTAACTCACGCGACAGTCCTTCCCTGTTCCTCTCCGTTTCTCTACGCATCAATGTAGCGAATTGCATCATCGTCTTTATAGTCACATATGATTTCTACCAATTTTTTCTGCATTAATTCTTCCTCCATTTCTTTAATCAGTCAATTTAATTATGTATAAAGAATCGGTCTGTTTAAGGTAAAAAAGAGCGATATGATAACCGCTCTTTTTGCTGTTGGAAAACATGGCTACATGGATTCAGGTCATTCTCTTTTTGCCGTCAGAAATCCGAGGCCTCTCCCTGTATTTGATTCTGACATGGGAATCTGACATATCATATTGCCTATACGTGACGCCAGCTGAAATAAACATGCGCATGGACGCTGCGCCAGCTATGGACTCCCGGTATTTGCAGTCCCGGTAAATTACTTCCGAAATACCAACCTGTATGATTGCCTTCGCACATTCGTTGCAGGGAAACATGGTGACATACATTCGGCTGCCGGCTAACGACTCGCCTTTGAAGTTCAGGATCGCGTTCAGCTCGCTGTGCACCACATATAAATATTTGTTCATGAGAGGGTCCTCATTATTCTTATCCCATGGGAAGATATCATCGGAACAGCCCGAAGGGAAACCGTTATATCCCATAGATAAAATACGATTTCTGTTGTCTACGATACAGCAGCCTACCTGCGTGTTCGGATCCTTAGAGCGCATGGCAGACAATTCTGCCACCCCCATAAAATACTCATCCCAACTTATATATGTGTTTCTTTTCATTTTTTTCTCCTTCACACACTCCATATCTTTTTTTGTGTTTCAACGTAATTATGCAAATGAATGGTCCGTATCTATGTAAAAAAAGAAGCTGGGATATTTACCAGCTTCTTAAAGGGATTGAGCAAAAGTAACAAGATTGACCCACACCATCTACTGTCGAAGTGCGCAAATCCATTCATAGTTGTGCGGCCCGATCAGTGTCTTTAACTCGGATTCACACAAAATGCCTTTTAAATACATATCATAAATTTCCGCATTGTGCTCTCCAATTTTTCCTATGATTTCCAAATCCAATTTTTCAACCTCTTTCTGCATGTTATTTTTCAGAATAATCTTTTGGTGTGTTATCACTTGGGACACACGTTTCAACCCAGATTCCATCCTGCATTGTGAAATATTTAAAGCAATTCCTTTTTGCATGCGGAATTATTTTCGCATCCAGATAGATGGTCTTTGGTGTATTGCAACAGGCAGCAGGCTTAAGTATCTTGTCATTATCACCACGTCGCTTAATGTCAAGTAGGGAACATAATCCCCTTCCTGACAATTCAGTTTGGATCACATTCGCCAAACCGTAGAATGCAACTAGGGAAAGACAAATCTGTAAAGCAATCGTTTTATCCATATAACGCTCCTCCTTTTTCTCTAATTCCTTTCAATTCTGTCAGAATTATGGGTGGAAAAGCAGATGGATAAAAGATAAATGTGTTATTGTTATTCTTTTTTTTCGTTGGTTTTTTTTGAGCTTTCAAATGTATGCTGCGAGATACGTTTGTTCTCTAAATAGTTAGCGATGTCATTTTCATGCTGCTTTTTATATTCATCCTCCTGCATCTGTTTGCGTATAGCAGCATCTTCTGCGAGTCTTTCGGAAGCAAGCTCACTTTTAACCTTTGCGATGACTTCATCCGTCTCGAAACTGTCATCCCGCAGGAATAAGACAGACTCAGGCTGGAACAGGATGCGGATCTGAGTGCAGTCTGTCTCAAATGGCACGGATGGCTGAAGCGTCCAGAATACGGGATCCGTTGCCACTAATCCAAATTTCCCGCCAAGACTCATCGGCACAACTGTTATATCGAGGACCGGTATCTCTGACATTTCCGATGAAAGCTCCGCCACGTTTTCGCCGTATTCGGATAATATGCTCCAGATTCGGGTCAGATCTGGGTCATCTTTTGACTGAAACTGGAGAATTAACGTCGTATATCCACCGGCCTTTTCCGTTTTAATCTCCGGAGCCATGGTTACTGCCTTCGAACGGCTCCAGGCAATTCTTTCCTTTGCCGGATCCCAATAGTTGATCTTCAACTCTGCCGCGCTTGTGAACTGGCCTTTTTCGTTTTTATCCTTGAATGCAGCTAAAATGTCCGGAATGCCTACGAATCCAATCCGTTCCAGATTCTCCGCAGCTTTTATACGTAGCGCCTCCACGGGATCGGGAATTGACTTTGGATTGCCCTTATCCTTCCACGCATCATTACTGACACCATGTTCCATATCATTCATCTGGTATACCTCCTTATTATTCTGGGTTAATTATGGTACGGTTTTTACGAAAAATAAGAAAAAAGCCCCACAAAAGAGCTTTTTTCATATAATTATTGTTCAAGATCATCTTCACGATCATCGTATTCCATGGACTGTTCAAAGTCACTGACCTTCTCCCTGGACTGCATGTCAGGGTTCGTGAAATTAATGGAGTCCTCAAGCTTTTCTAGGGCTTCGTCGTATCGATACATATCTTCTGCAGCCAGCTTTTCACCGAGGCTGTCTGCGACATGCTCCGCAATCTTGTCAATTTCCTGAACGCCATCAATATTTCTATAGACATCCTCTCCATCAAGTGTTATGGATTGGATTGCCCGGTTATCCAAATGGATTTCGATGTTATGCCCATGAAAATTAATATCGCGTTTTGGTTCACCCCCATCATTAGTGATATCGTTTAACAATTTATTGAACTTTTCTTCCAATTCTTTACCGTTATACTTGACAAAATAAACCGGTTCCACCTCGGCTTTTGCTATTGCATGCAGTTTATCGGATAACTCACATTCCGACTGATGTGTGTAATCACCTGTCTCTTTATCGAGCATAGTATCCCGTATCATATCCGTCAATGATTTTATGATTGGGCCATCAGGGAAGTCGAGTTCTTTACCATCGAGAAGGACCCAAAAACTTCCTTCATGCTTTTCGAAACGCAGCTGGTGGCCAAATAAGGATTCTTCATATACACAGTCAAGATTTCCATTTTTTTTGTTTTCTATAGCTTCTTGGATAAAGGAAGTAAAGCTTTCAACACACATATCCTGGGATGGAACAGTACCAACGACTCTCGTGCAATTTTTGGATTCCCTGTAGTCTTCTGTCGTATAATACAATACGGATTTTGTAATAGCTTTTGCGGCTTCTGTTTCCTCAAGACAATTCCCGTTTTTTGTAATCGTAATACCCTGTGCCAGCTCAGCATTATCAGCAAACGCGATGGAATCAAACGAAATACGCAGATAGGAATGATCCTGGTCAGCGATATTCTTTACGTGGATGAAGTCTGAATTGATACCAGTCTGATTTTCCAGATGTTTCTTAAGGCCATCCTGAAATTTGTCAGTCATGTATTCTATTTGTTCTGCAAAAATGCTGATACTGGTATTACCTGTGTTTCCTGGTAAAGACTGTTCTTCCTGTTTATTAGGCTGAGGGTTCTTATTATCCAATCCTTCCTGTTCCAGAGCCTCTGAATTTTTCTCATTCTGGTCTTTTTCTTCTTTTGTTTTTTCTTCTTCGGGTTTCTCAAGGGAATCTTTTTCTTTGTCTTCCCGTTCTTTTGTTAACGTATTTAGTTTTTCCTCTAATACAGTGATTTTAGCTTCTTTTTTAGCTTCATTCTTTATTTTCTCAAATTCTGCGTCACGGTTTCCAAACTGGATGCGGCGTGCGGTCTCCTGCCGGCCAAGAAAGACAGAAAGCGCAGCAATCTTTACCATATTGATAAAAGAACCGACACGTTCCTTAAACCATTCCCATGGTGTCTTTCCTTTTATCAGACGGTTATATTCTTTCTGCAACTTATCCTCCGGCATGGTGCGGTATTTGCGTTCTGCATCTAAATAATATTTGATTTTCATTTCCGATGTGACTTCTGGCACTTTATATGGCTCTCCTGGCATAACATATTCCTCCACTGACAGATTGACTGGTTACGCCATAATTATGGTGCATCATCCAAACGAATTAGAAAAAAAAAAGAGGGATTGTACACCCTCTTTCATCGTAAACCTGCGCCAAGGATATCCTGTTTTTTTTAAGCGGAGTAAAAAATTGGCGTGTTTTCGTGCGCTCCTTTCTTGCTCATCAATGATTAATGCGGTATCCCTGCCGGGACATTTCTGAATCCGATAGAAAATATTTATTCATTACCGGGTCAACCATCTTCCATGTGTCATCCACTTTTACCATGTTCCAGGCATGTTCTACGTTTTGGCAGGTTCCGAGTACAGCTTTAACAGGAAGCCCACAGTTCATGGCTACCAGGTAATAAAGGCCAGCATAGCCGTCGCAGTCGGCGTAACCATTTTGCAAACAGGTTGCAGTCCGGCCTGCTACGGGCGTTTGATTGTTCAGACGTGCCTGGACGAATGCCATAAGATAAACGGTCTTTTCAGGATCAGACATGTTTAGCGTGTCCTCCTTTGCCTCCTGAACTGTCTGGTATAACAGATTAAGCGCCTTCTTATTCGCGGTCGCTATCTCCGGTGTTGGAGCGGATATGGAGGGCAGAACCATGGTATAGGAGGTATCGATAGAAGCCTGGACGAAAGTGTTTCCTACCGGGACTGATACGTTGGCGTGATAATAAACATCTGGGCTGTCATAAGTACCGATGAGGATGGTTCCATAATAATCTGCTATCTCCTTCTCACCGGTCAAAATCATGGAGCTGGATTTTGCACAGTGGTAGACATCCGGGTTTGTTTCATTTGCATAAAGTTCATCAATAATCTCAGCGGCTGTCATATTTTCCGGGTTCTTATTTGCCAACGGCATATCTCCATTCATGTACGCTTCTTGTGCAAATGCAGCCTGTGGCATGACAGCCAGTATAAGGCAACTTATCATTAAGGATACCATTTTTTTCTTCATTTTTCATTCCACCTTTTTCGAGTTTATTCTGTCATGTAAATCATCTTTCTACTATAATTATGGGTGGAATTTTTCGAGTTTTATTTCTGCGGATAAAGTTTTTTGATGTTTTTTACTTATTCTTTTATCCGTATATTTTCGATGCACATAAAAAAGCCCCCATACAAACGGAGGCTCTGATAAAATCGCGCTAAACACTTCAATATAAGGCAATCGGCCGCCCATATATCGTTATGTTTATTCACTAATGTTAATTTACAAGTTACACATCACAAAATTCCCGTCAATCGGGAGTTATCTACGAAGTTACAAAAAATCACTTTTTATTCCGATACAATATGTCCTCTATTATATGTAACAGATAATGTCCTGTTACGTGCATATGCATTTCATAGCAGACAGCCTGATAATATGACATGTCTCCCATGATAGCCTCATGGTATCAAGTCTGTATAAGATTACGGTTTTATGATCCTTGAGGGACTGTAAAAACATATTTCTTGGGCTTGAAACATTAAAGTCACAGTTTCTGCGCGTTGTAAGCGTATGCAGAAAACATTCCATCTGACCCAAATTTTTTTTGGTCTCAGGATACAGACTGATGATGATTAACATGACCAGACTTAAAGCGAATATATACCCCAATATTGGTGTAGTATCGCCAGTCTTTGGTAATACACGTGGTGCAGGCTCATCTACGAAGACTGGTACTTCGATCAGGCGCGGGGATGGTTCGTTTACGAACGAGACAACAGGAGTCTCCTTGGAAAAGGTGGTTATAGTATTGTTGTCGTGGTCGTCACGGTCATTGTCATGGTCCGTGTGGGGCCGCTCCGGCACTGGTTTTTCGGGTTCCGGTGTTGTAGGCACTTCCGGCGTTGGTGTTGCAGGAACCTCCGGTTGAGGAGTTTCCGGCTCAGGCTTTTCTGGCTCGGGTGTTTCAACCACAGGCGGAACGTCCGTCGGCACGTTTTCTTCCGGAGTACCAGGTGTAACGATTACTTCGTTCTTGATTGGATCGCTGTCAAATTCAACAACATCAACGTCATCCACTACTTTTGACGTAGTTTCGAACTGGACGCTGCTTTCGATATCTGGGGTTTCTCCAGTAATCAAACAAGAATTGTCCGTCGGTGTGATGACAACGGTTTCAGATTCAGCGCTGATGATGACATTGGATTCTTTTTTTTCAACCACAATTTCATCAACAGAAACAGAAACTTCATCCTGGCCGGTCACTTCTATGACCGCGCCAGAAGATACTGTTGTCTGTATTTCCTCGGCTTTTTCTTTTTCAACTTCCGGTGCATCTGCCTTATCAAATTCAACCGAATCATTCTCATCTACCGTTTTGTCCGTAGTTTCAAAGGAATCGCTGTTTTGTGAGATAGACACATTTTCGGATGCCACGCTGTCGGATACATCTTTGTTGGAATCAGACATGTCAGAAGTGCAATTTTCTGCAGCGTCATAATTTTCCTCAGATACGTTCTCAACAGCCGTTTCTGCCATACCTGCAAAAGACGCAGATAAGGTCATCATCGTTGCCATAAAAACGATGGCAAATGCTTTTCTTAATTTCTTCATGGATTTTTCCTCCGTTTGTATTTCCGCTCATGTGATTTGGCGGGAGTTAGTAATGGTGACTTATAAATAATTTAGACATTTGAGTGCGCGCTTTCAAATTTTCTCATATATCTATATTATTTCAATGCAATTATGCAGATGGATCTATGATGACAATAAACAAAATGCAGGGTTATTGGCGACCCTGCATTTTGTATTTAAAAATAAGGCGAGAATTCTCGCGGCTTCAGCCATGAGAGGAATCGCCCTATATCGTCTTCGTGATTCAATTTCCACAGTGGCCGCCTTTAGCGGCGCCAGTTTATAGATTTTTCCAGGAAATTGGATATATCTTCCGTCCCAGTATCTTACATAGGTCGCCGTTCCGGTGAGCCCGGTAATTTTATCATTTTCTGCCGAGAATACCCCCACCCCTTTAGGTGGCGGGATGAATCGGCAGGCTATCGATTACGGCCGCTCACTCTGGCGCACCTTGCCGTACCGGGTGGTCGGCATCAGTGGATTGCCGGATGGATCTAACACATAAACATAATACATAAGTTTCTCCTTGTTTTTGATGTAATCCAGGGTTTTCCCCGTTGGGTTGCCATAGCGTTGGCGCGCCTACACCCAGTGCCCGGGACTTGGCGTCATCCCGGGGTGATTCGGGCTAAAAGCCCTGGCGCGCCGCCGCCCTGCGGGGTAACCGCCTTTTCAAGCGCAAGTCACTACTTCAAGATCCGTTAGGATCTAAGTGGTGGGTTATTGACCCAAAACAAACGCTTAAAAACTTTACCAATCTACGCCGAGAAATCCCTCCACTTCTTTAGGCAGTGAAATAAATCGGTATAAGACAGATAGGGTTTTGAATATTGCCCAGAACCCTATCTGCCAATACGCCAGTTAATGATTTCTTATTCGCTTACAGGGAATTTGTGACATTTTCTTTTTCCTGCAAAAAATAAGTGTAAGGAATGACGCGGCTGCAATTAAGGTGGATGTGCCATAATCTCCTGTTTTGGGCAGAGGCGTCCCCTGCGTAATCGGCGGAACAGGAACTTCGATGGGGACTGGAACCACCATGGGCGTTTCCTTCTTTACGCCAGGCCCATTGAAACTGTCTCCACCGGAACTGTGGCTTCCGCCCCCGCCCCCACTATGCCCACCCCCGCCTGATGGTTTATCCGGCTGGGAAGGATTGTCAGGTTTGGATGGCTCATCCGGCTCTGAAGGTGTAGGTTTGGAAGGTTCGGATGGAGTTGCTTCGGATGGAGTCGCTTCCTTTGGTTTGTCAACCATGATAATTGGCCCACCATCAACCGTACCATTTTCTATGGTGAAGAAAATGCTTTCAGCGATTTCATATCCGCTTGGTGCTGTTATTTCAGTCAACCGGTATTCACCGTCAATCAGTCCTGCAATTACATGTGGGGTCTTGGATGAAGTCCATTTTTCTACCACAATGCTGCCCTCGCTGTCATCATCCATCAACTCAAGTATCATTTTCGCGCCAGGAAGCTCTTTCCTGGTAGCTGCATCCACCTTCGAGATAGAGACGGTCTTGGAAATCGGCTTGTCATACATGACGATTTTCCCATCGTCCACTTTTCCATCTTTCACTGTAAAGGTGATGGATTCAGCTACTTCATAACCGTCCGGTGCAATCTGCTCCGTCAGAACGTAAATTCCGTCTTCGGGGTTACTTATGATGTGCGGCTCCGTTGTGGATACCCAGGTATCAATGATGGTCCCATCCCGTTCCAGGACCAATGAGGCTCCCGGAAGTTCCTTTTGGTTCGTGATGTCCTGCTTGGAAATCACGAGGTTATCAACCATAACGGTAACATCCAGGTCAATTGCTGATCTTCTTGTAGCGGATGCAAGGACGTTCTGAACGTCGTCGGAAGTCCTCTGATAATATTTTAATGATGGCTCGTTGTATGCAACGGAAAGACCGATTGGTTTTTCGGTTGATTCGAGGATCACGGACGTTCCTGTCTTAAAACTGTCCCTTCCGTCTGCCGTGGTGATGCCGGGGTGCGTAATGAAAATTGTGTAAATGAAGTTATTATTTACTTCTCCATTTCCATCCAACGTGTCAATCTGGATTGGTTCACTAACGTATTTTCCGTCTTCCTTATGGAATTGCACGGTATTGTCCGTCATGGAAAAACCTGGCTGAAAATTGTAAAGTTCGTACTCCTCTACCGTTTCAAGCAGGCGGGAACGGTATTCCGCTACGTTTTCTTCTGTAAACGGGCCGTATCCGATACCCTTGATTTCCAGCGGCTCCTTACCGTCAATTGTGTGATAAAGAATGGCCGATACGACATTTAACGCAGCATTTCCATGCAACGTTATGTCCGGGTCGGAGGCAACCGATTCATAATCTTCTCCGAATACATCTTCAAACAGTCCGGTACCGTTAAATGGTGCACCTACATACATGAGTGCCTTGATTTTCTCATATTTCGTCTCGTCAATGTTTTCGGAGTATTCCGTGGAACCGCCCACAGAAGTAGGCACTTTTTTGTCATAGTTGTAGCAGAAACTGATTTCCCCATTGACGACGAATACTCCTTCGTCCTGGGAGAAGAAACTGAACACGACGTCTTTTGTCAGTTCCTCAGGCAGTATATTCTGCAGGGCGTTGTATTCCGCGATGGAGTTAAAGGCATAGGGGGAAATGGAAGTGAATTGATTGAAATATCCGTCGTCGAATTCCCCACCGACCGCTAATTTGATCAGGCGGCCATCTTTCCATAACGCTTTTCCATCTGAGCCGTATACCGCGCTGTCGTCTGCGTCGAACTCTCCAACGGAAGCCCCATATAAAATATCGTAACCTCCACTTACGGATACATTCTTGACTTTTAAGGTGCTGATTTCAGTCCCTGCAAAAGTCAACTTTTCAATCCGGGTCACATTGTTTAAATCCAGTGTTCCAAATACCGCGTGATCCATGTTAAAGATTCTCATCATGCTTTCCGGCACAATGTAGTCCGTTTCCACGGTAGGGGATAAATATTTGATTAATATCCCGTTGCCGCCGGCAGATCCATATAGGATTCTCTCCGCTTCGTCGAAATGAAGCGCACGGTTTTCTTCATCAATTTTTATATCCTCCAGCTCCCTGGCACCAAAAAAGGCATAAGCCGTGGCACCCTTTACGTTTTTGCCGATTACAAGCTTCTTCACCGGCCGACGTCCAAGAAACGTATAGGACTGGCTGGATACGCCAAGCTGCGTGACAACTGTTCCATTGATCTCGGCAGGGATGGTGACAGTCCCGTCCGCGATAGCGCTTGGCTCAATTCCGGTTATAGCATACCCGGAACCAACCTGCTCAACTTGGAACCCGTTTTGCGCGCCAAACGCCGGCATGTAATTGCCACAGATGGTTGATACACACAGTACGCCTACTAAAACCTTGGAAACGGCTTTTGAAAAATTCTTACGCATAAGTCTCTCCTTTCAAAGGTAAGGCGAGGATTCTCGTGACTTTAGCCATGAGAAGAATCGCCTTTATCATTTCATGCCGAAAATATCCCATCTTTTAAGGTGACGGGATGAATCGGCAATTTAGCTTGGGTGCCAGGAGCGATTCACCCCCCGGCTCACCCGGTTTGGCTGTAAGCCAGCAGTTTCCCGCGTTGTTCCGCCATAGCATAGGCACGCCTACTCCCTGGGTCCGGGACTTGGCGTCATCCCGGAGTGGTTCGGGTTAAATCCTGGCGCGTCGCCACTCTGCCGGATAACCGTTTTTTTTCAAGCGTAAGCCCCACTTCAAAACTGTTAGGATTTAAGTGGTAGGCTATTGACAAAATCCTTTCTGCGGGGACTGTAAAGCTCAGCACTCCCTTTAGGGAGTGTTCGCCCTTCGTCAATGTCAGGCCGCTTGGAGCGCCGTGTCGCTGTCGGGCACCATCCCTTCCATGCGTCGCACGAACCCTGGACCGGCTAGGGCACCACCGGGTCGGCGTTGGCGGTTCTGGTATAGCGCTGGATACTTTTGGTACTGAGGTTAGTCAACTTGGTTGACTAAAACTGTGGGACAAGCCCGTAACTTTAGTCACGAATAGTTGACTGTCACCTTTCCGGCGTCACAGATATTTCACAGTAATTATGGTGAGAAAAATACTTAATCAGGCAAAATAAATTCCCTCCGTGTAAGGAGGGAATTTAGTCATTCGAAATCTTCTTCAATTTTAGGGAGGACATCAGATGCGTTTATCTTTAATACGATTGGTACTTCTTCAGCTTGTTCCTTGTCTTTTTTTTGCTCATCTTTTGGTTCATCCATGCGGACAAAGATGGACCCATCCGTTTTATCAATCTCGTAAAAATCACTCATTTGAGGAAATAATGCAGAATGAGAAAATTCCTCAGGATTATAAGGGATTGCCGTATTGGCGACCACCTTAAATCCATTTAGGACTTTCACAATATCCCGAATTTTATCATCCGCGAGCTTTATGCCCATGCTGCCTGGTACCAGCGCATGGCACGGATACTTTACGATATCTAAATCCGGGGTTACGTTTTCGTCAATGGCGGCCTTATATTCCGTGGACATCCCATCATCCTTGATTGCGGCAACCCAGATAAAAGGAATCCCCAGACGGTTACAGGCAATCCGGATTTCGTTCAGTTTTTCTTCTATTAATTCAAATTCTTTTTCTTTATCAAACATTAAGTTCATTCTCCTTTTCTTATTTCGAGGAATGCGGCATATGCGTCAAATTCGTCTTCTTTTTTGTCATCGTGATGAGAAGCTTCTGCAGATGATGTCTGCTCCCTGGATGGATCAGGCTGCCTTAAAAGGTCATCTAAATCTGATATTTTCTTATTAGTATATATTTTTTTTTCTTCTTTCGCAACTGCTTCTACCCATTTGCTCCCCATTAACTCATCTTTCTCCCGTTTGGGAACTGCTGGAATGATAACAGAATTTGGATGCTGCGTACATTCTGGTATCGCAGCCTGCCATTCATCATCCCGGAACAGATAAGTTGCCGGGTCATCCAGATAATGACGCAGCACGTTTTTAAAGAAGCAGTTTCGGTATCCGAGCCGAATATTTTTAATCCAGGAAGTGATTCCTTTGGCATCACTTTCGGATATGATGAAACCGAAGGTTATACTTAACGGCATGAGGCTGATATTAGGCTTTATATTTGTTTTTGTGGAGATGCATAATGATTCCCCTTTATAATAAGCGATGAGCGCCTTCTTTGCGGCCTGACCAATGCTTAATACTCCAGCCTGATGTAAAGCCATCAGGTCGTGATCATGTGTACGGTAAACATGTAGCGTTATACGCAACGGTCATCACCTACTTTCGGGGTATGCGCCGCAAATAGTTGATTAGGCACATATAATATCCTCTTACGTTGCAGAATATAACATCTGACTTCTGCTTCTCAAGCTCCGCCGCTATCTTCTGCTCACTGGGCGCATCATCTGGCAGGTCATCGTGTACGGCGCTTCTGGAATATTCGTTTCCCGCAATGACTATAAGATCTTCCACATCCAGGAAATACTCCCGAACATAATCTTCCCATGCAGCACTGGTTCCACCTGTGAGTACCAGATACTGGTAGTCAAACAGCCCGTCATAAATATTGATGATTTTCTCTACAGCTTCCCGGCATACTTCCTCGGTCGCGCTCTCTAATAAATCGGAAAAAGACTGCTTTCTGGAAGATAGTTTGATACCGATCCTTTTTTTAACGAGAACCGTACCGGATTCAAGCGCGTTCTGCATCGCCGACGGAGAAAGCAGGACACCTGTCTCTTTTTTGACTTTTTTTGCCGTGCGGTCAAGAATCTCGCGCATGCCAAATTGCGAAAAGGTTTCTTTCGAACTGCTTTTGCGGTTTTTAATATCGAATAGATCCAGCGTTCCGAACCCGGCATCAAAAATGATGATGTTTGACTGGAAAAGTGTCCGTGCATTAGGGCGCCCATTGCCGTTATCGTCCATGACAAGATTCATCAGTGTTCCTTCCGGCTGACTCATGACCTCAATGTTCTGTTTTGGAATATTTAGTTTCAGATTGATGAAATTCGGGTGCCGGTTTGTCTTGATGGCGAACTCATGGGTCCCTGACAGGACTTCCACTAAATATGCCTTGTCTTCCTCCAGATATTTCGGGGGGAGGCCTGTCTGTACATATATGGGCTTTTCATTGTAACTCCCGGCGCTGTTTGACAGCATACCAAGTGCCAGCCCTGTGCGCAGGATGACCTTAAATAATTGGGAATAATAACGTGTCCTTCCGAAAAGCTCTTGTTCTGAGTCTTCCGTGTCAAGGTTATTAACCATCTCCTGGGCGCTGCGGCCAACCCTCCAGATTTCGCCGGTATCACCGTCTCTATAAAGGATTTCGTCATCTTTTAAATCCCCATAAAATTTCGGGTTTTTCTTAAGATTTTTTGCGTAAGATGGAAAAGCGAATATGCTATTCGGTGAAAATCCCTTCACAGAAGAATATCCAATGTCAATGGCAATAGGCCAGTAATCATCCAACGTCACATTTGCCGTTTCAAGCATCAGGGTTTTTGTCCTGTAGTCCATGGTTTTTATCATTTTTTTATACTCCTTTAGGCCTTTTCTTTTAATATAATTATGGATGAGAAACACTCACTTGCATTTTTGCGGATAAGGTTTTTTATCTTTTTTGGGTGAAAACGGCCCGTCTCCTTTTGGAAACGAGCCGTTCGTATTTTTTGGCTATTTTGACATATCCAGAATTACAAGGTCCTGATAATTCCTGGACTTCTTGTTTTCCTTCGTGTTTACGGTCTGCACCATAGCCAGCACGTCTACCTTTTCGCCAATCACGAATTCGCTCGCCAAACCGCTTGGTGCACGGAAGTACATTGCATTGATGTAATTCTTGCGCTGGCCTGTCAAGTCAATACGGATGGAAAGGATAGATTCCGTCCGCTTCACGATGCCTAAAAGGGTTCCGGAAAGGTATACCTCGTTGCGCGCTTCCGGGAAGGTACGGCCGTCCTTACAGAACATGTTCATCATCTTGCTCGAATCCAGGGTAATCTCGTCGATATAAACGTTGACGACCTCCCTTGTATCCCCCGTGTTTTCGTCCATCTGCAGGTAGCTCTGCACATGGCCGGTTACGCGGACATGGTCCCTGACTTTGAAGTTCTCCAAAATGTTTTCTGTTTTCGTATCCTTATTAAAAGATAAGGATGGATAGTTAACTCTGACGTTATTTTCCAGTTTTCCCTGGCGCCGCGAGCTTGTGATAAGCGGGCAGGCCAACGTGATGGAGCCGCTGTTTCCCTTTCCGCGGATGGAAACGATTGTTCCGCAGAAAACGGCTTCATTCGTGATGTCATGCATTTCTTCAGCTTTCACCATGATTTTTACTCCTTCTAATTTTTTTTGCAGCAGGATAAAATACCTGTTCCTTGGCAGTAGGCATGTGCTGATATGCCTTTCACTAATTATGGAAGGGATTTAAGTGAAAATGATGAAAACGGCATGTACTGCCTAGATATAAAAAAGAGACAGCTATACACCGTCTCTTTAAATGGCAAATTATAAAAAAGTTGCAATCATGTCATTGAACGCTTCCTCAACGCTGGTATGGTTTACACCGCAGATAAAAATATGATCGTACCGGCTCTGAAAATCCGGGTTTTCAATCAAGTTCTTTAACGCGATTAAATTGTCTTTGTCAAGCGCCTCCACATTGTCGATGAAAAGCAACTTTGTGCCGGACAACTGGTTCAACATATCCATCATTACAAACGTCGTGATGATACGCTCTCCGTTTGATAACGCATCTAAGCTGACGAAATCCTTGTTCTTTGGCGTTTTGACCATGGTTCTTACACCGTCATCTGCCTCGAACCGCAATTCATATCCCGGAGCAAAGGTTTGGGCACAGATGTTGCATGTGTCAGAAAACATGGAAAGATAGTAGGAAAGGATTGCATTCTTGACTTCGCCTTTATCTCCCAGCGCCTCGACAATGTAATCATAAACCTTTATTTTTCTCCTTAACTCATTCACTTCTTTCTGGACTTCCGTTTTTTTCTGATAATCTTCATAGTTTTTCTTTTCTCTGGAAAGGGCAGCTTTCTTTTCCTCAATGGACTTGAAGTTAAGCTGTGTTTGGGGTTTATCCGGCACGACTGCCAGGTTTTCCTCATATACCCTCAAGTCAGACTGATACTTAAGCAGGGTGTCATATGCACGTCTCTGCGCGTCGTACTTTGCCTTATCGACGGAATACGCTGTAAGGTCTTCATCCTGCTTTTTGATCTCATGTTCTAAATCAGCCTGCAGTTTTCGGTTCTTTTCAAGAAGCTCCGTCATCTCCTCCTTCACGATGGTTTTATCCGTCGTGCAGAGTAATTTTTCAGATATGGGACACTTTTTGGTATCCAGGCCGGCCAACGTACGTTCAAAGAGCTGAATGTTGTTTTTTACGGTCGCCAGATTACCGCTTGCCTGCAGTTTCAATTTTTCCGAATCCACACGCTTTTTTTCCAGTTTTTTCAATGTTTCCTCATCGGGCGTTTTTACATCGCCGATGTCCTTGATTTTCTGTTTCAGTTCCTTAATCCGCAGTTCCTGGAAGTCGCGTTTCTGTTTCGCCGTGTTATACTCACGCGTTTTCTTATCCAGGCTGGCTGCTTCCTTCTCCTGTACGGCCAGGTTTGTAATATCCTGGTCAATGGCATCCAGTGTACGGTCCGGCTTCACTGCGTACAGGCCGTTTAAATATCCTTCCCTTTTCTGCAGAATCGCTTTAAGGCTCCTTCGCTCTGCGAAAAAGTATTCATACGCCGCCTGAATCTGGTCGATATCGAATTTCTCAGGCATCGACGGGAAAATCAGCGAACACTCATCTATAATTTCCTTTGAGGGCTTCGAAAAATAATGTATCACTGTCTCAAAATCAAGCTGTTCCGGGATATATTTCAAAAGGAGTTTAAGGAAATCTCCAGGTTTTAAGCTGGAAAATACTTCTGTACTGCTGACTATCTTGATTTCATCAAGGGTATTATGGACAGCCGCCATGATTTCGTCATTCAGTTTTGCCTCGGTTACCTTTTCCCCTCCCATTCTGCACGAAGTAAGCTTTGCACGGCTCCGCTCAATATCCAATCCATTGCCGAACAGAATCCTGACCTTCGTATTGCGTACATCGTCCTTCGGTATCAGTCCAGTGAGGCCGTAACGAATGGCATCGCACAATGATGTTTTACCAAAACCGTTCTCCCTAAAAAAGAGATTAACGCGATCAGGTTCAAAGTCGAAATTCTTGCCACGGTAGTTTTCAATCACAATTCTTTTTAATTCCATCTTTCTCTCCTTATCTTCTTTTTAAAAGAGGGGGATAGAGTGGGGGGGGGGGGGGGGGGGGGGGGGGGGGGGGGGGGGGGGGGGGGGGGGGGGGGGGGGGGGGGGGGGGGGGGGG